>Ga0207429_10004_pt1 | contig 233367 bp, 250 predicted proteins | sample YelNats1bottle13_FD_187545 | JGI IMG/M metagenome (GOLD analysis project Ga0207429, IMG submission 187545) | Hot spring thermophilic microbial communities from Obsidian Pool, Yellowstone National Park, USA - site 1 bottle 13 (SPAdes) (version 2) | ecosystem: Environmental > Aquatic > Thermal... | reverse complement strand
TTTGTTGATTGTTAGCATACTTATCCTCCTTTATTACTTCGTATATTATTATATTTCGACATAAAAAAAGAGAATCCTTTTTTTGTGATGGATTCTCTTTTTAAAATTATACTTTGTCAACAATCTGAAGTGCCTTCAAGTTATCTTGAAGGCACTTTTTGTATATTTTTTATTTTTTTTGCTTAAAATAATAATGGAGGTGGAAATATGCAAGAAAATAAAGAAAAAGAAAAAAAGGATGTTAGTTTGATTGGGCTTATAGTAAAGTTTTTAGTAAATGCTGTTATACTTGTAATTGCAAGCTTTTTAGTTCCAGGGTTTAGAGTAGCTGGTTTTGGAACGGCTATTTTAGCTGCGATTGCGATTTCACTTTTAGATTATATAATAGGATTAGTTTTCAAACTTGATGCTTCACCTTTTGGAAGAGGTATAGTGGGATTTTTAATTTCAGCAGCCATAATTTATTTAACTCAATTTATAGTAGCAGGAGTTGCAGTAACTGCATGGGGTGCTATTTTAGCAGCTTTAGTTATTGGTATATTAGATATGATAGTTCCTACAGATGTTTTTTCACAAATGTCTTAAAAGCTTAAAAAATCCATAAAGGTTTTTCCTTTATGGATTTTTTGTTTAATGTGATATTTTTTATGTCAAATGATGTATATTATATTTCAATAAATTAAATTATATGCTATAATATATCCAGAAAAAATAATATGGGGGTATATTATGGAAAAGTTTGACATTGCTATGGGGATTGTTAGGGTAACGGAGGCTGCAGCGCTTGCTTGTTCTAAGCTTTTAGGGAAAGGTAGTATTGAGCAAGTAGATATAGCAGCTGTTAATGGTGTAAGGCATGCTTTTGAATTATTACCTATAAAAGGTAGAGTAATTATTGGAGAAGGAGAAATAAATAAGTCTCCTATATTATATATTGGTGAAAAAGTTGGTCAATGGAAGGATGGACAGGTTGAGTATGATATAGCTATTGATCCTATTGATGGAAATATACTTGTAGCTAAGGGAAGACCTAATGCTATAAGTGCTGTTGCTATTTCACAAAAAGGAAATATTTTTAGAGCTCCTCAAATTTACATGAAAAAGATTGCAGTTGGCCCAAAAGCAAAGGGTGCTATTGATTTAAATGGGGACCTTGAAACTAATCTTAAAAACGTAGCAGAAGCTTTGAATAAGGATTTAAAAGAGTTAACTGTAATGATACAAGATAGACCAAGACATGAAGAATTTATAAAGAAACTAAGGGAAATTGGAGTTAGAGTAAAAATATTTGGAGAAGGTGATATTGCCGCAGCTTTAGCTACAGCTTTTGAAGATACTGGAGTTGATGTATTATATGGAATAGGTGGAGCTCCAGAAGGTGTATTGGCTGCTGCAGCTTTAAAATGTTTGGGTGGAGAGATACAAGCTAAACTATTGCCTCAGAATGAAAAGCAAATATTAATGTGCAAAAGAGCAGGAATTGATGATGTCGATTGTGTTTTAACTACAGATGATCTTATAAAAGGCGATGATGTATATTTTGCAGCTACTGCTGTTACTGATAGCGATCTTTTAAAAGGAGTAACATATAAAGGAGATACTGCTTATACACATTCAGTTGTAATGAGATTAAAAACGAAAGTTATAAGGTTTGTAGATGCGGTTCATAAATTAGAAAAAAGTTTAATTAATTATAAAGAAGAATTTTAGGCTGTCCTTTACGTGGACAGCCTAATTTTTAATAATTTCATTTTTACTATATTTATTTAAATAAATTTCTCTCATTTTTTCTACTTCTTCTATTGCAAGGGGTTTTGGCATTCCTATTTGAGTTGCTAAAATATATATTTTAGCAGACTTTTCTAATATTTGACAAACATTAAAGGCTTCCTTTAAATTTCTGCCTAGGGATATTGCACCATGGTTTGCAAGAAGAACAGCATTTTTGTTTTCTAACACCTCAATTATATTTTCTGCCAGTTCTTTTGTTCCTGGGAAGGCATACTTGGCACATGGAACTTCGCCACCAATTATCATAGCCATATCTTCTATTATTGCCGGTATGTTTTTTCTTGTAACTGCAATAGCCGATGCATATATGCTATGGGTGTGTATTATTGCATTTACATCCCTTCTGTGTTTGTATATTTCTACATGTGCAATAAGCTCAGTAGATGGGGCATGTTTACCATCTATTATATTACAATTTAAGTCACAAATTACTATATCTTCCTCTGAGAGCTTCTCATATGGTATTCCGCTTGGGGTTATTAATACTTTATCTTCAAAACGAGCGCTTATATTTCCCCATGTTCCTACTACTAATCCTATTTTTTTTATTTCTTGACCGTAGTATATTATTTCTTTTTTAAGGTTTTGTATATCCATTATCTCACCTCATAATTTTGATGTTTTCTTCATAGGGAGGATAGATTATTCCCCTGTCTGTTATTATGGCAGTGATATTTTCATGAGGAGTTATATCAAAGGAAGGATTAAATACTTTTACATTTTCAGGAGCTATTTTAACATCAAAAATTTTTCTTACCTCATCATGATTTCTTTCTTCTATTGGTATTTCATCTCCGTTTTTTATATTCAAATCAAACGTAGAATATGGTGCTGCTACATAAAAAGGAATTTTATGAGCCTTTGCTAAAACAGAAAGAGCATAAGTTCCTATTTTATTTGCTGTATCTCCATTAGCAGCAATTCTATCAGCCCCAACTATAACCGCATCTATAAGTCCAAGCTTCATAACGTATCCTGCCATGTTATCTGAAATTAATGTCACATCTATGCCATCGTTTAAAAGTTCAAAAGTAGTTAATCTTGCGCCTTGTAAAAGAGGTCTTGTTTCATCTGCAAAAACTTTAATATCTTTTCCCATTTGTTTTGCACTTCTTATAACCCCAAGAGCTGTTCCCCATCCTGCAGTTGCTAGAGCACCTGCATTACAATGGGTTAAAACTGTACACTTGTTTGGAAGCAAAGAGGCGCCATATTCTCCTATTTTTTTATTTAATTCAAGGTCTTCTAAATAAATTGAGTTAGCTTCCTTTTCTAAGGTTTCAATTACTTTGTTTAAATCAGATTTTAATGAAGAATAAAACTTATCTTTCATTCTATTTAATGCCCAAAATAGGTTAACTGCAGTTGGACGAGTAGATGCAAGAGTTTCGAATACTTTTTGCATATTTTTTTCATATTCAGTAGCATTATTAGAAAAAACTTCTCTAGCGCCAAGAACTACACCATACGCTGCTGCAATACCAATAGCAGGGGCACCTCTTACTACCATATTTTTTATAGCTTCTGCTACTTGAAGATATGAAGTGCATTCTATGTATTTAACTTCTAAAGGTAAAAGTCTTTGATCTAGTAAACTTAATTTAAATTTAGACCAGATTATAGAATTCATATATACTTCCCCTTTACTTTAAACTTCCAAGTTCTAAAGTAGCATTTTTACAATTGCAATTTCTAGCATAAGGAATACCTTCAATGGCTGTTAAAAATAATTTTTTAATGTTTTCTGTCATTGATGCCATATTATCCATAACTTCTTTATGGGTTAAAATTGATTTTGATATACCAGCAGCATAATTAGTTACCATTGCAACAGTAGCATAGCATAAGTTGGCTTCTCTAGCAAGAACAACTTCAGGGAAATTAGTCATGCCAACAACATCAGCACCTAGTATTTTAAACATTTTTATTTCTGCTGGAGTTTCAAATCTTGGGCCTTCTGTGCACACATATGTTCCTTTTTTGTTAAAATTAATTTTTAATGATTTACAGGACTGTATTAGTATATTTCTAAGTTCAGGGCAATATGGTTCAGTCATATCAATATGTACTACCCCGTTGCTTCCATCAAAGAATGTTGATGGCCTATTTTTAGTAAAATCGATAAATTGATCTAAAATTATAAAAGTTCCAGGAGATAGCTTTTCAGATAAAGAGCCTACAGCTGCAGTTGCAAGAACTCTTTCAACATTTAGTAGTTTAAGAGCATATATATTTGCAAGGTAGTTAACTTTATGGGGTGGCAATTTGTGATTTTTACCATGTCTTTCAAGAAAATAAACAATGGCTTCAGAATGTTGACTTTCTAATAAGGTTACATTACCGTAAGGTGTGCTTACTTCTATTTCTTTTGAATTTTTAAAGATATCTGGAGAATAAACTCCAGTTCCGCCTATTATAGCGATACGTTTCAAAATATTTCACTCCTTTAATATTTACATAAATGTTTTTTTTCTTTAGTATATAATTATAGCATTTATTGTTATAATTTTAAACTTGATTGGTGGTGATAAGTTGAGGACTTTTATTACTTTTGATTTTGATTTAAAAACTAAGCAACAAATCGCTAATATTCAAAGAATAATCAAAGATAATTCAAATAAAGGAAGGTTTAAATATTATAATAACTTTCATCTGACTTTACAGTTTTTAGGAGAAACAGATTTGTCAACAGTTAATGAAATATACGATCAGCTTTTAAAAGCTGCAAAAAGTTTTTCAAAGGTGAAAGTTTTTTTACAAGGAATTGATGCTTTTGTAAGTGGTAATAATATAAGGACAATATATTTAAAAGTCCATGGGGAATTGGAAAAAATAAAAAATATAGCTGAGAAAGTGTTTTTAATTACAAATAAGTTTGGATTTAAAAAAGATAACAAATTTATTCCTCATGTTACAATAGCTCAGGATGTGGATTTAAATATATCCTTTGATGAATTAAAAGAAAAAGTTAAAGGTATAAAGATAGACAATATTGTTTTTGATAAAATTATAATAATGAAAAGTGAAGAAATTGAAGGGAAAAGAATATATACTCCATTAAAAATTTTATATTTAAAATAAATGAAAGGATGGTTATTATGATAACTAAAGAACAAATAGCTAGAATAAATGAACTTTATAAAAAGCAGGTGGAAGGAACGCTTACAGAAGAAGAAAAAAAAGAGCAGGCTTATTTAAGGAGATTATATGTGGATGCTATAAAGCAAAGCCTTAAGGCACAGCTTGACAGCATTAAAATTGTAACTCCAGAAGAATATGAAAAACTTAAAAAGGAAAAAGGGGGCTGTTGTGGGCATTCTCACTGCAATCATAAACATTAAGGGTGATATTAATGAAAAGTGATTTAAGAAAAAGTATGTTGCAAAAAAGGTTAATGCTTTCGAAGGAAGAAGTAGAAAAAAGAAGTTTAAAAGTAATAGATAATTTACTTAAAGTTGTTGACTTAAATAAGCTAAATAATATTATGCTTTATTATCCTATAAAAAATGAAGTTTCAACTTTAAGTTTGATAGAAATTTGTTTTAATAAAGGTAAAAAAGTTATTTTACCTAAAGTTTTGAAAGATGTTAAAGAGATTTTACCTTGTAAAATTAATTCTTTTGAAGATCTTATTGTAGGAGAATATGGTATATTAGAACCTAAAACTTTTGAAGTTATAGATAAGAATGATATTGATATAGTTATAGTTCCTGGAGTGGCTTTTTCAAAGGACGGCTTTAGATTAGGTTATGGAGCAGGTTACTACGATAGATTTTTATGTGATTATAAAGGATTAAAAATAGGTATTTGTTATTCATTTCAACTTTTAGATGATGTTTTTCAACAAGAGCATGATGTTATAATGAACTGTATCATAACTGAAGAACAGATAATTGAAGTTAAGGATTTTAAGTGATAAAATAATGTTGAATATTTTAAAATTTTTAAAAAGGAGGAAATATTATGTCAAAGAATGTTTTAGAAAACCTAACAAAAAAATATGATTTTATATGGGATAAAATAACCCAAGAAGATTACAAACAAATGATGGATTTTGCAGAAAGGTATAAAGAATTTATGAATAAAGCAAAAACAGAAAGGGAAGCTGTAACAGAAATAGTAAGAATGGCAAAAGAAAAAGGATTTATAGATTTATATGAAGCTATAAACGTTAATAAAAAGCTTGTTGCTGGAGATAAAATATATGCTGTTAACAGGGATAAATCAGTGGTTTTATTTGTTATAGGAAATGAACCTATGGAAAAGGGTATGAATATAATAGGTTCCCATATAGATTCTCCAAGAATAGATTTAAAACCAAATGCTTTATATGAAGATGAAGGTTTTGCCCTTCTTGAAACACATTATTATGGAGGAATAAAGAAATATCAATGGGTTACTATTCCATTAGCGCTTCATGGAGTTGTAGTTAAAAAAGGTGGGGAAAAAATTAATATAGTTATAGGGGAAGATGAAAACGATCCTGTTCTTTACATAACAGATCTTTTAATACATTTATCAGCTGATCAAATGGAAAAGAAGCTTGCTAAGGGAATAGAAGGTGAAGATTTAAATGTGTTATTTGGAAGCCAGCCAATAGAAGATAAAGAAGCAAAATCAAGAATAAAGTTAAATATTTTAAGAATTTTAAATGAGCGTTATGGAATTGATGAAGAAGATTTTGTAACAGCTGAATTTGAGATAGTTCCTGCAGGAAAGTCAAGGGATGTAGGTCTAGACAGAAGTATGGTTATGGCATATGGTCATGATGATAAGGTATGTGCATACACATCATTAGAAGCTATATTAGAAATAGAAAATCCTCAAAGAACTTGTGTTGCAATATTTGCTGATAAAGAAGAAACAGGAAGCAATGGTGCAACTGGTATGCATTCTAGATTTTTTGAAAATGTAGTTGCAGAAGTAATGGAATTAAAAGGAGAATATAGCGAATTGAAATTAAGAAGAGCGCTTTCAAATTCAAAGATGCTTTCAGCTGATGTTACTGCAGCTTTTGACCCAATATATCCAAGTGTTCTTGAAAAGAAAAATAGTGCTTATATGGGTAAAGGAGTTGTAATTACAAAATATACTGGTTCAAGGGGAAAATATTCCTGCAACGATGCTAATGCTGAGTTTGTAGGATTTTTAAGAGATTTATTTAATAAACATAATATAACTTGGCAAACAGGAGAACTTGGAAAAGTTGATCAAGGTGGCGGTGGAACTATTGCATATATACTTGCTGAATATGGAATGGAAGTTGTTGACTGTGGTGTAGCACTATTAAGCATGCATGCTCCTTGGGAAATAGCAAGCAAAGCAGACATATATGAAACTTATAAAGCTTATAAAGTATTCTTCCAATATGCATAAAAGGCAGGATTTCCTGCCTTTTAATCTTTTATGCGATGTTATTTTTGATAATTTTTAAGCTCCTGAATTATTTTTGAAGCATCATCTTTAGTCCAATCTTTGCTTTCGTTTTTTCCTATAAGTTTTTGAGTGAGTTGTTTTAGTTGTTCTTCACTTAGATTTTTATCTTTGGCAAGTTTCATTATATAATTTTTTTGATTTGGTGTGGCATAATCGATTTTATCTTCTTTTGTTTCTGTGTTTTCATCAGTTACCAAGAGCTCTTCCATATCTTCAATATCTTGAGTGAATATTCCAGATGTTCTTGTGGCTGAAAGGGTAGCATCTATTAATGCTCTTTTTTTAGCCATTTTTAGTATTGTATTTACGATTGTATAAGGATTTTGTTTTGCAAATTTTGTTTCTTTGCTGTTACAAGAGCCTAATCCTTCTGAAATTATTTCACCTGTTTTTTTGCTTCTTAGTGAACATTTACAAAGATAATAAAAAAATCCTTCCTTCCAATTTTCTACTTTTTCAAGTATATCTACGCTTATAGTAAAACCATAAAGGTTACAAAGTTTTTCGGCTCCTGGTTTGAATAAACTTGGTTTTGGGCTTCCTGGTATTTTTCCGTAATCTTCTCCCTCTTTCATTTGGCTTTTAATAAAATTTTGTATTAATTTAAATTGTTCTATTTCCCTTTCTATAAGTTTTTCAGAAATAGATTCTCTATCATCATATATAACAAGTTCCTTTTCCATATAAACACCTCCACTTCTTATATATATTATACAATTTGGAGGTTTATATGTATATAAAAAGACAAAATAAAAAGGTGGCATTTAGCCACCTTGGTGCCGAAGGCGGGAGTCGAACCCGCACGGGTTTTACCCCACCGGATTTTGAGTCCGGCGCGTCTGCCAGTTCCACCACTTCGGCAAGGACAATATTATATTAACATGGAATTTTATTTCCGTCAATATACTATTTATTGTTTTTTGCTCTTCTTGGTTTTGGCTTAGGGCGACCAATTACTTGTTTCTTTTTAGCCATTTTTTCAATAGTAAGCATATCTACAAAGGTTAGAGTCGCTAAGGATACCAGAATCATTTGTGTATACTGAAATATAATAGATTCGTAGAATACTTTAAATAAAGGTGGAACTATAGCAAATATAAATAAAAGCATTACGATATGTATTTTTTTTATTTTTGATTTTAAGATATAAGGGCGAATTAAATTAAAAAGTATTAATGATACAAAAACTATTGCTAAAACAATACCAAGTTGCTTTAAAAACATCTAAATCCCCTTTCATTTTTAGTGTCAAAAATATTATAACAGCATTTTAGTTTATAAACAATATTATTTTTTAATGCTTTGTGGTAAAATATTCTTATGATGGTATAGATATAAAAATATTGTAAAATGTTGTCGAAATGAGGTGAAATAATGTTGAGATTTTTAGATGCTGGAGAATCTCATGGAAAAATGCTTGTAGCTATAATAGAAGGATTCCCTTCAAATGTTGAAATAGATTTTGAAAGTGTAAACAAATTTTTATCAAGAAGACAAAAGGGATATGGACGAGGAGCAAGAATGAAAATAGAAAGCGACAAAATAGAAGTAATTTCAGGTATAAGAGGAGGAAAAACTACTGGAGCACCTATATGTATAGCAATACATAATAAAGATTATGAAAATTGGAAAGAAATAATGGATTATCTAAAGGAATATAAAGAAAAAGTTACAGTTCCACGACCTGGTCATGCAGATCTTAATGGTGTTTTAAAGTATGATTTAGATGATATTAGAAATGTAATTGAAAGAGCTAGTGCAAGGGAAACGGCAATAAGAGTTGCAGTTGGTGCTATTTGTATGGAACTTTTAAAAGTTTTTAACGTCAAATTTATTAGCAGGACGGTTAAGATTGGAAATATAGTAGATACAACAAAAGTTGAGGAATATTCTGATGAAATTGTAAATATTATAGAAAATTCACCTCTGAGATGTTTAGATAAAAAAGTTGAAAAGGAAATGATGGATTTAATTGATAAGGCAAGGGAAGAAGGAGATACTTTAGGGGGGGCAGTAGAGGTTATAGCTTTCAATGTTCCTCAGGGGTTAGGAAGTTATTCGTTTTATGATAGAAGAATGGATTATTTGATTTCAGGAAGTGTAATGTCTATTCAAGGAGTTAAAGCAGTAGAAATAGGAGAAGGGATTAAAGGATCAGAAACTAAAGGAAGTCAGTTTAATGACAAAATAATTTTTGAAGATGGAATTTTTAAAAGAGCTTCTAATAATTCAGGAGGAATTGAAGGTGGAATAACAACAGGAATGCCCATAGTTGTTAGAGCATATATGAAACCTATTCCTTCTATAAAGAAAGAATTTGAGACTGTGGACATATATGGAAATAAAATTAAAAGCAGATATGAGCGTTCAGATGTTTGTGCTGTTCCCTCTTTAGCTGTTGTTGTTGAAAGTGTTTTAGCTTATGAAATTTTAAAAGAATTTTTAAATAAGTTTTCCGGGGATAGTTTAGCAGATGTAATAAATTCTTATAATCATTATAATTTAAGGGTTGGTGGGGGAAAAAATTATGGAAGAAGTTTTGCTAATTCAACAAAGTAAGGAAAACGATGTAAAAGCTTTCGAAATTTTATTTAGTAAGTATGAAAAAAAGATATATAACTTAGCTTATTATATTATATTTTAAAAAATGAACATGATGCTATGGATGTAACTCAAGAAGTAGCATTTAAGATATATAAGGCTTTAGCTAACTTTAAAGGTAATAGCAAACTAGCTACATGGATACATAAAATAACTTATAATACTTGTCTTGATTATATAAAAAAAGGAAAAATGATTTATCTTTAGATGAATTTATTGCTGTTGAAAGAGAAACTATAAATAATACTGAAGATGAACTAGAAACTAAGGAATTAAAAAGCATCATAAAAAGTTGCCTTTTAAAACTGAATGAAGATTTTAGGATTATAATAGTTTTAAGAGACATACATGGTCTTACATATCAAGAGATTGCTAATATATTAGGAATAGAGTTAGGAACTGTTAAGTCTAGATTAAATAGAGCCCGCGAAGCATTAAAAAATGAGCTTATAAAATGTGGGATAAAAAGGGGGTAATTATATTGAAAGAGAAAAAATATATAGACAATTTATTCAAAGATGATTTGGATTTTGAAGGAGGACTTTTAAATAGTTTGCTAGTTGAACCTCCTAAGAGTATGCATGATAATATAATGAGTAGTTTAAAACCCAATATAGAATATGCAAGAAGGTTTTCTTTAAAAAGATATTTATATGCAGCAGCTGCTGTATTTATATTTACTATAGGTGCAGGGGCTTATTTAAATAAAGTTGTAAATAAAAATGAAGCAAGGATTGTTTCAAAGTCATTTAAAATTCAAGTTAAAAATGTAGAGAAAAATACTAAAGTTGAAGTTAAGAATACTGATAAAAAAGTAAGTGTCGAAAAACAGAGTGCAAAAAGTTTAAATAAAACTTCTTTAAGTAAAAAAGAAGTTTCAAATAAAAAAGTTCAGCAAAGTATTAATAATAACTTAAAAAATGAAGCAAATAATAATAGTAATGCGATTAAAAACCAAGTGACGTCTTTGGTTGCTTCTGATAAGTTTAGTTCAAAAACAAATATGAATAATATTCCATCATCCTTATCTCAAGCTGTAATTTTATATCAATATGAAGTTATTTGCAAAAGCAATAATACAAAGGTTATTGATTTTATAAATAACAACTCTCAAAAAATAGCTCAAGATTTGTATACAATAAGCATAGAAAAATTTGAAGAATTAAATAAAATTATATCTGAAGAAGGTTTACTTATTAAAAAAATGTCGGATGTTCAAAAAGATAACGCTATAACTATAAAACTAATAATAGAGTAATTTAAACTTGCCATGTTGGCAAGTTTTTTTATATTATTAATATGTCAATTAAATTTTTATTTGAGGAGAGAATGACAATGAAGAAAATGGTAATTATAGATTCTAATAGCTTACTCAATAGGGCTTTTTATGCATTGCCTCCTATGAACACTTCTTATGGTCAGCCTACAAATGCAGTTTATGGTTTTACTTTAATGCTTTTTAAGATTTTTGAAGAAATATCTCCTGATTATATAATTGCTGCGTTTGATAAAAGTAGGAAAAATTTTAGACATGAAAAATATAGCGATTATAAAGCGGGAAGAAAAAAGATGCCGGATGAGCTAGCACAGCAATTTGAACCTGTAAAGGAATTGTTAAGGGCTTTTAATATTGGAATTTTAGAAGTTGAAGGATATGAAGCAGATGATATAATTGGAACAATATCTAAAAAATACGCAGGAAGTGACCTTAAAATTTTTATAGTAACTGGAGATAGAGATACTTTGCAATTAGTTAATGATAATGTAAATGTATTATTAACTAAAAAAGGTGTTACAGAAATAGAAAAGTATGATTTAAATTACATAAGAGATAAATTTGGTATAAATCCTATTCAGATAATTGATCTTAAAGCTCTAATGGGAGATTCATCAGATAATATACCAGGTGTGCCAGGAATAGGGGAAAAAACTGCTTTAAAGTTATTAAGACAATATAAAGATTTAGATAATATTTATAGTAACTTAGAAAGCATAAATCCTATAAGAATTAGAGAACTTTTAAGAGAAAATAAAGAAATAGCATACCTTAGTAGGCAGTTAGCTACGATTAATTTAGAGGTTCCTGTGGATATTAATTTAGATGATGTTAAAATAAAAAATTGTGATAAGAATAAAGTAAGAGATATTTTTATTAAACTGGAGTTTAATAGCCTTCTTTCAAAGGTTTCTTATGAAGATAAGGAAAAGGATATTAATTTAAAAAAAATTGATGCAATAGAAGATATAAATAAAATAAAGGAAAGTATAGCATTAAATAGCAAGTTTAATTTTTGTTTTGTTCAAGATAAAAAGAGTATATTAGGAATGACAATTGAAAATGGTATTTTCATACCTGAAAATTTGATAAAAGAATTCTATGATATTTTTTCAAATAATGAAATAGAAAAAAATACATATTCATCAAAGATTGTGTATAATTATTTAAAAGAAAGAGATATACAACTTAAAAATGTTAATTTCGATGCAGAAATAGCTGCCTATGTTTTGAATCCATCTCTTAATAACTATTCTATGATGAATTTGATTAATAAGTATTTAGGTCAGCAGCTTAGTTTTGATGATGTTATTAAACAAGCATGTTATTTTATTAATCATTTAGATGTTATAAAAGAAAAAATGCTTAAGGAAATGGAGGAGTTAGATCTTATATCTTTATACTTTAAAGTTGAGCTGCCTCTTGTAGAAGTTTTATCGGATATGGAAATTGCTGGATTTAAGGTTGATAAAGAAACTTTGCATAGCATAGGTTTTCAATTAAGTGAGGAAATAGATAGATTAACAAGTGAAATATATGATTTAGCAGGTGAAGAATTTAATATTAACTCTCCTAAACAGCTTGGTACTATTTTATTTGAAAAGCTTAAACTTCCGGTTGTAAAGAAAACAAAAACGGGGTATTCAACTGATGCAGAGGTTCTTGAAGAGTTATCTTCTTATCATGTAATAGTAGAAAAGGTAATACAATATAGACAGCTTACAAAATTAAAAACAACATATATAGATGGTTTAAAGGATGCTATATCTAATGATGGGAAAATACATTCAAATTTTAATCAAACTGTCACTGCAACAGGTAGAATATCAAGTACTGAACCAAATTTACAAAATATACCTATAAAATTAGAACAAGGAAGGCAAATACGAAAGGCTTTTGTGCCATCTAATGAAAATTGTTTGATATTGACTGCTGACTATTCTCAAATAGAGTTAAGGATACTAGCTCATTTATCTAAAGATGAAAATTTAATTGATGCCTTTTTAAAAGGACAGGATATTCATGCAAGAACGGCTTCAGAGATTTTCAAAGTTCCAATTGAAGAAGTTACTCCCCTTCAAAGAAGTAGAGCAAAGACGGTTAATTTTGGAATTGTTTATGGTTTGTCAGATTATGGATTGGCAAAGGATTTAAAGATATCAAAAAAAGAGGCTAAAGAATATATTGACAAGTATTTTGAACGTTATAAGGGTGTAAAAGAATATTTGGAAAAGACTATACAGTTTGCAAAAGAAAAAGGATATGTAAAAACTATTTTAAACAGAATAAGATATATTCCAGAAATAAGATCTTCTAATAGAACTTTAAAAATGCTTGGCGAAAGATTAGCTATGAATACTCCAGTTCAAGGGTCGGCAGCTGATGTTATAAAAGTGGCTATGATTAAAGTATATAATAAGCTAAAAGAACAAAACTTAAAATCAAAAATAATTTTACAGGTTCATGATGAACTTGTATTAGAAGTTTATAAAGATGAACTTGAAATAGTAAAGATGATAGTAAAAACAGAAATGGAAAATGCAATAAAATTGTTAGTTCCTCTTGTTGTTGATATTAATTATGGTGAAAATTGGTATCTTGCAAAGTAGGTGATAATTTGTTGGTTGTTGGTTTAACTGGAGGAATTGCAACGGGTAAGTCTACTGTTTCAAAAATCATTGCTGAAAAAGGAATTGTTGTTATAGATGCTGATAGAATATCTAGGGAGATTGTAAAGCCAGGTGAAGTAGCGTATAAAAAAATAGTTGAATTTTTTGGGGAAGAAATATTAAGTGAAAATGGAGAAATTGATAGAAAAAAATTAAGAAATATAGTATTTAATGATTATAATAAACTTAAAGTTTTAAATGAAATAACACATCCTGAAATATTAAAAAAAATATTAATCAAGATTGAAGATTTAAAAAGCAAGGGGGAAAAAATTTGTGTATTGGATGCTGCCTTGCTTATAGAAGCTAATTTTCATAAATTTGTTGATAAGGTAATATTAGTATATTGCGATATAGAAATACAAATATCAAGACTAATGAAAAGGGACAATTTATCAAGAGAAGAGGCTATAAACATAATAAATTCCCAAATGAGTTTTGAACAAAAGAAAAAATATGCAGACTATTTAATAGATAATAGCAAAGATATAGATTTTACAAAAAAACAGGTAGATCGTGTTTTAAATAGCATTCTAGGTATGGAGGAGATAAATGTATAAAAAAAATTTGTTGATTTTACTTGTAGTTTTATTTTTTATTTTTAATTTTAAAAATATAATGAAATTATTTTATCCAATAAAATATAAAGAATATGTTTTTAAATATTCTAAAGAGTATAATATAGATCCATACTTAGTTTTTGCCTTAATAAAGGCAGAAAGTAATTTTGATGAATGTGCCCAATCTAGAAAAGGAGCTATAGGTTTGATGCAAATAACTCCAAAAACTGGAGAATATATTGCTAAGTTGTTAAATGAAAGGTATTTTAGTAGAGAGTTTTTATATGATCCAGAAATAAATATAAAATTTGGCGTATTTTATTTATCTAAGTTATATAGGGATTTTAATTATGATATTGATTTTTCATTAGCTGCTTATAATGCAGGGGAAGGAAATGTTAGAAGGTGGATTAAAAACAATGTTTCACCTAATGAACTTCCATATAAAGAAACAAAGCTTTATATAAAAAAAGTCAAGTGTTATTATTACAAATACAAATGGCTTTATGAAAAAAAGTTTATATAAAAATATTGACAAAATAATATTATTTTGATATTATTATTGGTGTCGAGCGGAGATGGCGGAATTGGCAGACGCGCACGTTTGAGGGGCGTGTGGGTATCCCGTGCGGGTTCAAGTCCCGCTCTCCGCACCAAAGGACCTTTTAAAGGTCCTTTTTTTATTTTGCTGGGATTTATCCGAATTTTTTGTTTTTTTTGTAGTAAAATTTCTAAAAGGATTTTTTGAATGTTTGTTGAATTAAATAAATAAGTAAAATTTTTAAGTAGGTGATACATTGTTACTTATTAATATTGCAAGCAATGATTTTAAAGTAAAAAATATCTCTCTTAGTGACCTTGTAGATGTATTAAATTTTATCAATGAAGATTCTGATAATCTTTTAAGTATCGGTTATGATAAAAAGATAAACTTAGAATTTATTAAAGAAAAGTATATGGAAAGTCTAGTTGATCCTTTAGAATTTTTCTGTGGTATTTATAAAGAGGATGAAATGTTAGGTATATTAAAAGGAAGATTAGAAAATAAGGGTGTTTTGGAGGTATGGTTTTTAACTTATATTTTAAAAAAATCTTTTAGGAGATTAGGATTAGGAAGTTACATTTTAAAACTTGTAGAAGACTACTTAAAGTTTCAATATAATGTATTAAAATATTATGCTATTGTTTCTATTGATAACGAGAAGAGTATAAAGTTTTGGATTAAAAATGGGTATATAATTGAAAGAACCTCTGAGTATTTTAAATTAAATGATAAACCTGTTAATATTTTAATGAAAGGAGTGAAATAAATGAATCAAAATGTTAATTGGTATTTACAAAAAAGACTAGAAAGAGTAAAACAAGCTCTTGAGAAAAACAATTATGAGGTTTATATCGTTGATGATTTAGATGAAGTAAAAAGTTTGTTGTCAAATTTAATTGATAAAAAATCTACTGTATCCTTTGGAGGTTCTATGACCCTTTTGGATGGTGGAATAATTGACCATTTAAGAAATTTAGATATAGAGCTTTTAGATAGATATAAAGAGGGGTTAACTAAGGAAGAAATTTTAGAATTACATAGAAAATCCTTTTTTGCAGATTATTATATTACAAGCTCTAATGCTATTACAGAACAAGGATATCTTGTTAACTTAGATGGCAATGGCAATAGAGTTGCAGCAATGATTTTTGGTCCTAAAAAGGTTATTGTAATAGCGGGTTATAATAAGATAGTAAAGGATCTTGATGAGGCATATGAAAGGGTAAGAAATTATACAGCACCTATTAATTCAAAAAGATTGTTAAGAAAAACACCTTGCGTAGAAGTTGCAAAATGTTTAGATTGTAATTCTGATGAGAGAATATGCAATCATTATTTAGTTACATACCGACAAAATGTAAAAGGAAGAGGAATTGTAATATTAGTGAAAAAAGAGTTGGGATTTTAAACCTTAAGAAAGGAGTAGCAGCATGAAAAGATTTAAAATAATTTTATTTGCAATGTTTTTTTTAGTGGTTTTACAAGTTCACACTAAAGCTAATAGTTTAGATCAAAGAAACAAAGTTGCTTTATCTAGAGGACCTCAGCTGGTAAGCTATGCAACAAGATTTTTAGGCACAAGGTATAGATATAGTGGCCAAACTCCTTTTGGATTCGATTGTTCAGGTTTTACATCTTATGTTTATAGATGTTTTGGATATAATATTCCACATAGTTCAAAGGAGCAGTATAAAATAGGAGTTAGAGTTTCAAAATCTCAGCTTCTCCCAGGTGATTTGGTGTTTTTTAACACAAATAGAAAAGGGATTTCGCATGTGGGTATTTACATAGGCAACGGTAAATTTATTCACGCATCATCTGGAAAAGGTTATGTTACAATAACTAGCTTAAATGATTCATATTATTTGAAAAGATATGTTGGGGCAGTAAGAGTATTTAGATAGAGCACAGCTCTATCTATTTTTGTGTGGGGGGAGCATTATGAGATATGTTAGAATACAGTTTGATAAAAAGAAACCTATGATGAATAAATTTTTAATAGCATTATCTATTATTATTAGTATGATATTTTTATTTACTTACTCTTTGTTAAATATAAAGTCTTCGGCATTGATTTATAAAAATGATATTAGTAAAAAAAATAAATATGTATATTACTTTGTTCAGGCAGGTTATTTTAAAAATAAAAACAATGCAGAAAATTATGCTAAGATGCTTAATAGTAAAAAGTTTTATGCTACGGTAATACATAGCGATAATGCATATAGAGTTTTGATATGGATAGATAATGATAAAAATATTATAAAAAAATATGAAGATTACTTGAAAAAAAGTAATATATCATACATAATAAAAGTTGTTGAGTTTACCGAAAAGAATGCTATACAACTTTGTAAAATTGTTGATGAGCAGTTAATGATTTTAAAAAATCAAAGAAGTTTTGAAAATTTATCAATTAATTACTGTAAAATTAAGGAATTTAATGTTGAATGTGAAAACTTTATAAAAAATTATAGAAATAAAGATATAAATAGCTGTTTAAAAAATCTGGCTAATGAGATATTTTACATTAAAAAATTTAAAAATGTGCAAGATTAACTTGCACATTTTTTTGAAATGATATACTATTTACGAGGTTTAGTTAGTTTTTTATAGTTTAAAATTTAATAAAATGTTAAAAATTTATTAAAGGAGTAGTAATTATGGGGAAGTATAATTACAGGGGGATTAGTTACTTAATAATTCTTATGTTAGTTTTTGGGTTAGCAGGAACTTTACTTGGGGAACTTTTAGGAAAAGCTATAAAAGTTCTTGCATTTTTGCAAAAAGATTATGTAATAGGCTTAAAACCTATGTATTTAGATTTAAAGTTTTTTGCTTTAACTTTTGGAATGACTTTTAAAATTAACATGTTAACTATGTTAGGAATGATTATAGCATTTTTTATTTACAAAAAAATGTAGGTGATATTATGAAAATCATATTAGCTTCTTCTTCACCAAGAAGAATAGAAATACTAAGAAAATTTAATATTAATTTTGAGGTTATTCCGTCAAATTTTGAGGAGAATTTAAACATTAACAATCCTTTAGTTCTCTCAATCGAACTGGCAAGAGGTAAGGCCTTAGAAGTTTCAAATAGAGTAGATAGAAAATCTATTATAATTTCTGCAGATACAATTGTTGCAAAAGGACAAAAAATTTTTGGAAAGCCAAAGGATGAAAAGGATGCTTATTATATGTTAAAAGAATTAAGTGGTAGCACTCATGAGGTTATAACAGGTATTTGTGTTTATGATGTTTTTAGAAATTTTTTGATTTGTGATTATGAGATTACAAAAGTTGTTTTTAAAGAGTTGACAGATTTCGAGATTAATGATTATATAAAGACAAAAGAACCTTTTGATAAAGCAGGAGCTTATGGCATTCAAGGTATAGGTGGTTTATTTGTTAAGAAAATAGATGGATGTTTCTATAACGTTGTTGGACTTCCTATATATAAGTTGAATTTAATGTTGAGGGAAGTGGGGGTTAATCTTTTAAGAGGGAGTGTTGATTTTGAGTAATTTCAAAATTAAGGATATACCCCCTTATGAAAGACCACGTGAAAGGCTTATTAAGTATGGTCCTGAAGTTTTATCTAATGCAGAGCTTTTAGCTATTTTAATAAGAACAGGAACAAAAAATTTAAGTGCAATTGATCTAGCTCATAGTATAATAAATCATAAAGGATTAGATTTTTTGTGTAGCTGCTCTTTTGAAGACTTAAGCAAGATTAAAGGAATAGGAGTTGCTAAAGCTGCCCAAATAAAGGCTGCTATTGAATTGGGAAAGAGGTTAAAAGGGTTAAGAAATCATAATAAAGTTAAGATCACTTCTCCTAAGGATGTTTTTGAACTTTTAGGAGAGGATATGAGATATTTAAAAAAAGAACATTTTAGAGTTATAATGCTTAATACAAAAAATGTAGTTATGGATATTAAAGATATATCAATAGGTAATTTAAATTCTTCAATTGTTCATCCAAGGGAAGTTTTTTGTGAGGCTATAAAAAGAAGTAGTTTTTCCATAATAATTTGTCACAATCATCCATCAGGCGATCCAAGTCCAAGCCAAGAAGATATTGATGTTACTAAAAGATTATATGAAGCTGGAAAAATTATTGGCATAGATCTTTTAGATCATATAATTATAGGAGATGGTTGTTATATAAGTTTAAAAGAAAAAAATCTGATTTAAGAAAGGAGATAAGTATATGGCATTATTTGGATTCTCAAAGGATATGGGTATAGATTTAGGAACAGCTAATACATTAATATATGTTAAAGGAAAAGGGATAATTCTTAGGGAACCATCCGTTGTTGCTATAAAGAATGATAATACAAAGCAAGTATTAGCAGTTGGAGATGAAGCAAAAGAAATGATAGGAAGAACTCCAGGAAATATAGTGGCAATAAGACCTTTAAAGGATGGAGTAATTGCAGATTTTGATATAACTCAAACTATGTTAAAAAGGTTTATTCAAAAAGTTACAAATGGGGGAGCCTTTGTAAGACCTAGAATAGTTGTTTGCTATCCTTCAGGAGTAACTGAAGTTGAAAAAAGAGCAATAGAAGAAGCGACTAAGCAAGCAGGAGCAAGGGAAGTTCATCTTTTAGAAGAGCCTATGGCGGCAGCTATAGGAGCAGGACTTCCTGTGAATGAGCCGACAGGAAGTATGGTTGTTGACATAGGTGGTGGAACAACAGAAGTTGCGGTAATTTCATTAGATGGAATAGTAACAAGCAAATCTTTAAGAATAGCAGGAGATGAACTTGACCAGGCTATAGTTAACTATGTTAAAAAAGAATATAATCTAATGATAGGAGAAAGAACTGCAGAACAAATAAAAATACAAATAGGTTCAGCTTATCCAGATGATGAAGAAAGAACAATGGATATAAAGGGTAGAGATTTAGTTTCAGGACTTCCTAAAGTTATACAAATTACTTCATCTGAGATTAGGGAAGCTATTAAAGAGCCAGTAACTGCAATAGTTGATGCTATAAAATATACTCTTGAAAAAACTCCACCAGAACTTGCTGCAGATATTATGGATAAGGGTATTATGCTAACAGGAGGAGGAGCCTTATTAAGAGGATTAGATAAGTTGATAAATAATGAAACGCATATTCCTGTCCATATTGCAGAAAATCCTTTAGATTGTGTTGCTATCGGAGCAGGAAAAGCGTTAGAATATATAGATAGGCTTTCATCAAGGGGCTTTGGCTTTTCAAAGTCTAGATAGAAAGAGGGATTAATATGGATTTTATAAAGAACAAGCTACTTACTATAGTGCTTGTTCTTTGTCTTGCATTTACTATATTTATTGGTATTACAGCAGGCCATAAAGGAAACACTGGCCTGTTTCAAAATATTATAAGCATTACTTTGCAACCTATACAAAAAAATCTTTATAAAGCAGGGCAAAGAATAAGTAATGTTTTTTATTTTGTATCTTCAATTGCAAACTTGAAAAAAGAAAACGATATGTTAAAAAAAGAAGTTGAAGAATTAAGGCTAAAACTGGTAGATTATGATAAAGTTAAAAGAGAAAATCAAGAGTTAAATAGTTTGTTAAACTTTAAAAATTCTAACGCTAATTTAAAGCTTATAGGAGCTAATGTTATAGCCAAGGTAGGTAGAGATTGGTTTGATGTCATTTTAATAGATGTTGGAGCTAAAGATGGAGTAAAAAAGGGGCAATATGTTATAGCAGGAAATGGTTTTGTAGGGCAAATAATTGAAGTTAATCAGAATAGTTCTAAGGTTATGACTCTACTTGATGAGATGGCTAATATTCCTGCTAAAGTTTCTTCAACAGAAGAAGTAGGGCTTGTTAGTGGGGTAAAAACTATAAATAAAGATAAGCAGTGTAAAATAACTCTTCTTCCTTTTGATACTAAGGCTAAGGAAGGGGATTTAGTGGTTACAACAAACATAATCACTGAGGATTCAAGCTTAGTTCAAAACGATATTTTAATTGGAAAAATTACTTACATTGAAGATGAAAAACCTAATTTAACAAAACTTGCTTATATAAGACCTGCAGTGGATTTTAATAAGTTAGAAAAAGTTATGGTTATTATCAAATAGGGGAGTAATGTAATGTGAAAAGGGTTTTTGTGTTTGTAGTTTTGGGTATTTTTTCTGTGATTTTACAGCAAGCTTTTTTGTCAAGCCTTATTCAAAATATAAATTTTGATCTAGTTTTAGTGTTTATAATTTGTTCCTCTCTTCTTTTAGATGAAGCAGAATCTTTTTTGGTGGCATTTTTTACAGGAATAGTGTTTGATAGCTTTTTACCTTATATATTTGGTGTTAATTCTATTGTTTATGTTATTACAGCATATTTATTAGCCTTAATTCAAAAAAAGATATATAAAGAAAAGACAGTTATTTTGTTGTTTTTAACTTTTACATTTACACTTTTTAAATATTTTATATACTTTAGTAGTTATTATATAGCTTCTATAAGTATTGATTTTTTAAGTGTTTTAAAACAAGATTTTATTATTGAAGTAACATTAAATATGCTTGTGTCAAAATTTTTATATAACCTTTTAAAGGGGATTATTTATAGTTATTTACAAAAAGAGTGGAAATTTTAGAAGGTGATTTTATGGATAAAAAGGAAGCAACGAGGGTTGCTGTTTTTAAAGTAATTGTTTATATAATATTTATTACATTGATTTCGAGAATATTTTACCTTCAAGTGATAAATGGAGAATATTATAGAACTTTGGCAGAAGAAAAGGGAAGAAAATTTATTAATGAGATAGCACCAAGAGGAGAAATATTGGATAGAAATGGTCAAAAGCTTGCAACAAATGTGCAAAGTTTTAATGTTACTTATAATAACGTGAAATCAAAATTAGATAATGATGAGATAAATAAAGTATTATTAGAAACCATAAGGCTTATAATAAAAAATGGGGATGAAGCTAAAATTAATACGCCAACTTTCCCTATTGTTTATAATAGCGGTTCTTTTTATTTTGATTTTGGTTCCAACGATTATGAGATAAACAAAAAAAGGGAAAAAAAATTTAAAGAATTATATTCCCTTAATGAAAATTTAGATGCAAGACAGACATTTATTGAGCTTGGGAAAAAGTTTGATATTTTAACTTCCTATGATAAAAACAACTTAAATTTTAAGTATAATATGACTTTAGAAGAAGCTTTAAGATTGATGGCTTTTAGGCATATGCTACAAGAATCCAAGTTTTCTCAGTATAGAGCAATTTATATAGCCAAAAATGTAGCTAAAAAAACTGCCCTTGCAATAGAATATTACAGAAATCAATTGCCAGGAATACTAACAGAGGTTGCACCATTAAGAAAATATCCAAATGGTGAGGTAGGTTCTGCATTTTTAGGTTATATAGGCAAAATTGGTGAAGAAGAGAAAGATTATTATTCTAGCTTAGGTTATGATTTAAGCAGAGAATTGGTAGGAAAGCAGGGGCTAGAAAAGGTCTTAGAAAATAACAAAGAATTAAACATATCATTAAGAGGTGAACCAGGGGGAATAGAAGTTGATGTTGATAAATTTGGAAGAATTATACGAGAAACAGCTCGTTTAGATTCTGTTCCTGGTGATACTGTTGTAACCACTATTGATTTAGATCTTCAAAAGGTTACAGAAAAGGCCCTTGATGAGACAATGAAAAATATAAGAACAGGGAAGATAAAAACAGATGCGCCATACCCAAATGCTACTATAGGCGCTGCAGTTGTAGTTGATGTAAAAACAGGTGAGATATTAGCTTTAGCTAGTAGGCCGGGTTTTGATCCTAATTGGTTTGCAGAAAAAGGTTCTCCTCCAAAAGAACTTATAGATTATTTATGGCCACAAAATGGAGTATATGGTATAACTCCACTTCCTACTTATAATTATGCAACAAAAGGTGCTGTATCTCCTGGCTCAACTTTTAAACCGTTAGTTGCACTTATGGGGCTTGAAGAAGGTGTTATAACACCAGATACTATAATTTATGATAAAGGGGTATATGACGGTTTACCGGGATTTAATGGTGCTTGTTGGATATGGAATGAGAAGCATAGAACCCATGGACCTGTGGATGTAGCAAAAGCTATTCAAGTATCATGCAACTACTTTTTCTTTGAAGTTGCTAAACGTTTAGGAAAAGAAAAATTTTATGAATGGGCTAATAAATTTGGTCTTGTATCAGATCCTAAAACAGGAGAATCTCCTAATACAGGAATAGAAATCGAAGAAAGTCCAGGAGAAGTTGCAAATCCTCAAAAAATTGTAAAAAGCAACGTTGATGTTACTTTGTTAAATATTAGGGAAAATTTAAAGAGAAAGTATGGCATTTATATTAACAAAGATACTGCAGGATATAAAGCACTAAGAAATATGTTAATATCTGGGCAATATGATGAAAATTTATTAGATTCTATAGGAATTTTAAATGAAAATGCTAAAAAGTATATTAAATATGAAATGGAGTATTTGCACACAGATGCTAACAAGTTGTATCAAATATTAAACGCTGCTATAGGTCAAGGATATACTGATTTAACTCCTTTGCAAATGGTAAGTTATATATCGACCCTTGTTAATGGAGGTTATAGGTATAAACTTCATTTAGTAAAAAAAGTTTTAAATCCAGATGGAACCTTAAAATATGAAAATAAACCCGAACTTATTCAAAAAATAGACATTGATTCTAAATATATAGATGCTATTAAAGAAGGAATGAAAAAGGTTACAGAGGAGGGAGGAACGGCATCCTCTACTTTTAGAAATTTTCCAATACAAACAGGCGGGAAAACGGGTAGTGCTTCTGTTGATAAGTATTTAAAGAGTAAAGGACGTGCAGCCTATGGATGGTATGTAGGGTTTGCACCTTATGACAATCCACAAATAGCTGTTGCAATAGTTATCTACAATGCAGGACATGGAAGTTATGCAGCACCGGTTGCAAAAGCAATTTATGAACAGTATTTTGGGCTTAATAAATCTACAGAGATTCAAAAAAGTTCTACTTTTGACCATTAAAAAGCTGTCGTTTAAGCAAAAAGCGACAGCTTTTTATATTGGTTATGTATTTTTTTAGTTTGTTTTGTATGATAAAATAATAATAAAACGAAAAAATCAGCTAAGCTAAATGAAGGAATTAAAAATTTTTTGAAGAATTATAACTATAGAAAGTGGAGGATAGTGATGGGTTCTGTAGTATTTAAGGGCAACAGAAATGGGATTGTCATTTATGTTTTAGGAAAAGAACCTGATGAGATAAAACAAGATATTTTTAACAAGTTAAGTCAAGGAAAAGACTTTTTTTATGGGTGTAATATGTATATTAAAAGTGACTTTGAATTCCCTGAGGAATTTTTGCTTGATTTAAAAGAAGAGTTAAAGAAACAATTTAATGCAAACCTCATATTAGAAGAAAAAAAGGTAAATTCAAACAAAAGGTTAATTGATTTAAATGAAGGAATGACAAAAATTTTAAAAAAGACCATAAGATCGGGTCAAAGGATATATTATGATGGGAACATAGTAATAGTTGGAGATGTAAACTCTGGTGCAGAGGTAATAGCAACTGGAAATATCATAGTTCTTGGAGTTGTAAGGGGTATACTTCATGCAGGAGCAAATGGAAATACTAAAGCCTTTATAGCAGCTTATGATTTGCAGCCAGAACAGATAAGGATTGCAGATATTATATCAAGATCACCTGATGATAAATCTGATAAACCCAAGATACCAGAGGTTGCAAAAATTAAAGGAAAATATATTTCAATAGAACCGTATTTACCTAATAAACTATTATAATATGGAGGGATACAGATGAGCATATCTATTGTAGTAACATCAGGTAAGGGTGGCGTTGGAAAAACAACGACAACAGCAAATCTTGGAACAGCATTAGCCATGTTAGGTAAAAAGGTAGTTGTAGTGGACGCTGATACAGGACTTAGAAATTTAGATTTACATTTAGGATTAGAAAATAGAATAGTTTATAATTTAGTAGATGTTATTGAAGGAACTTGCAAACTAAAACAAGCCTTAATAAAGGATAAGAGATTAGATAATCTTTTCTTACTTCCAACTGCTCAAACTAAAGATAAAACTGCAGTAAAGCCAGAACAGATGCAAGAGCTTGTTGAAAATTTAAAGAAGGATTTTGATTTTGTAATTATTGACTGTCCCGCTGGTATTGAGCATGGATTTGAAAATGCAGTTGCGGGGGCAGATAAAGCTATAGTTGTAACAACTCCAGAAGTTTCAGCGGTTAGAGATGCTGATAGAATAATAGGAAAGTTAGAAGCAAAAGGATTAGAAGATCATCAACTTATTATAAATAGAATTAAGTTTGAAATGACCAAAAAAGGCGAAATGTTAAACATAGATGATATGACAGATATATTAGCTATAAAACTTTTAGGAATTGTTCCAGATGATGAAAAAATAGTTATTTCTACAAACAGAGGTGAACCTGCTGTAACAGATCCAACCTCAAAAGCAGGACAAGCATATAAAAATATAGCAAGAAGACTTTTAGGAGAAGAAGTTCCATTTATGGAATTAGATAATCAAGAATCAGGATTTTTCTCCATGATTAAAAAGCTTTTTAGAAGATAAGGAGGGATAATATGGACTTTTTCAAGTTTTTCAGCAAACAACCTCCATCAAAGGATGTAGCAAAAGAAAGATTGAAGTTGATATTGATACATGATAGAGCTAATGTTTCCCCAACTTTTTTAGAAATGCTTAAAAGTGATATAATAAGAGTTATTTCAGATTATGCAGAGATAGATGAGAGAGGATTAGAGATTAAATTAACAAAAGCAGGTGAAGAAGGAATCAATACTCCTGCTTTAATTGCAAATATACCTATTAAAAAAATGAAGGAAACTGCAAAGTAAAGATAAAGCCCTTTAAGGTACATTTGCCTTGTAAAGGGCTTTTATTTTTACTATAATAAAGTAGAACTAAAAAAGTAAGGAGTGTGGTTATGTTATCGAAGTTAACTTTTGAAAGGAAAATATTAAAAAATATAGACTATTCAATAATACTTAGCGTATTATTTATAACTCTTTCAGGATTAATATCTATTGGTGCGGCAACTTTGGCTTTTAGTGAAGGGAATTGGCAAAGGATTGCTTTTCAGTTTATATGGTTTATAATATCTTCAGCTGTTTTTATTGGTGTCATTTTGATAGATTACAATATAATTGGAGGTTATTATAAAATACTTTACATTATATCCATAATTTTATTAATTGCAGTATTATTGTTTGGAAGTGTGAGAAACAATGCAAAAGCATGGTTAGGGGTTGGTCCTTTAGGCATACAGCCATCGGAATTTGCTAAAATTGCAACTATAATAACTTTAGCTAAAGTATTGGATGATATTGATAATATTAACACATTTAAAAATTTATCAAAGATAGCTTTGATAAGCTTGATACCTATGGCTTTAATTCAATTACAGCCTGATACAGGAACAAATTTAATTTTTGCAATGACTATATTAGGAATGATTTTTGTTGCTGGGCTTGATTTAAGATTTATTTATTGGTCATTAATTGCAGGTATAACTTCTTTTATAGCTATTTGGAAGCTTAATATTTTAAAGGAATATCAAAAGAATAGAATATTAGTATTTTTAAGACCTGAAATGGATAAACTAGGTGCAGGTTATAATGCTTATCTTGCTAAAATTGCTGTGGGGTCGGGTAAGTTTTTCGGAGTAGGATTATTTAATAGTGGACTTACTGATGGGAAATTTATACCTGAAGCACATACAGATTTTATATTTTGCGTATTTGCAGAAAAATTTGGCTTTATAGGAGTTATACTTTTATTTCTTGCATACTTAAATATCATATTAAAAGGAATAAATATTGCAAGGACTTCAAAAGATAGATTTGGAATGTTTTTAGTTATAGGAATATTGTCTATGTTTGTTTTTCAAATTTTACAAAATGTAGGAATGGATATAGGTCTTATGCCTATAACGGGGATACCTTTACCTTTTATGAGTTATGGAGGAAGTTCACTTTTAACTAATATGATATCAATAGGTTTAATAGTAAATGTAGGGATGAGAAGACAAAAGATAACCTTTTAGTTTTTCCCCTTAGCATATATGCTTTTTTAAAAGCATATCATGTTAAGGGGAGGTGATAAATTTTGTATTATCAAAATTATAATTATATGAACATAAGAAATAGAAGAAAAACCAGTGACTTTTTAAGCAGAATGATAAATAATTTATCTATTGTTTTAATAATTCTTATTGTTTTTATAATGTTAAAAATAGTAAAAACAGACACAGCTTCAAAATTAAATCAATATATTAAATATGTTTTTTATAAGGATTATACCGAAAATTTAAAATCAGTTGCATTAAATAGGGTACATTCTATTAATATGCCTGCTTTTAAAATATTAAATAAAAATGAATTTGTCATTGATCAAGCTCCAGTGGATGGGAAAATAGTTGTTAAGTTTGGAGATAATACTGAGGATAATACCACTTCTAAAGGGATAATATACGAAACGGAGAATGCAAAAGAAGTTAAAGCTATTTATGATGGTGTAATAGAAAAAGTAGAGGCTAATGATAAATATGGACTTTTAGTAACTATAGATCATAAGAATGGTTATAAAAGTATACTTGGATATTTAGATGAAGTAAGGTTTACAGAAGGAGAAACAGTAAAAAAAGGTGAAATAGTTGGCGTTAATGGTTATATACCAAAACAAAAGAAATATGGGCTGTACTTTGAACTGCAACTAAATGGGATTTGTGTAGACCCTTTAAAATACATAAAACTCAACTAACCGCCTTTTGAGGCGGTTATATTTTTGTTGCTTATTTTTTGTTACTTTGTTATTATATGATATGTTATTATATGTTAACCTACATTAAGGAGGAATATAGATGGTTGTAATACCTGAACATATACTAAAAAAAGTTCAAAAACCTGCCCGCTATATAGGAAATGAAATAAATGCTTGCATAAAAAATCCTAAGGATGTTAAAGTTAGATTTGCTATGTGTTTCCCTGATATATACGAAGTTGGTATGTCCCATCTTGGAATTAAAATATTGTATCATCTTTTAAATGAAAGAGAAGATACTTATTGTGAAAGAGTTTTTGCTCCTTGGATAGATATGGAAGAAGAGATGAGGAAAAATAATATACCTTTGTTCGCTCTTGAAACTAAGGATCCTATTAAAGAGTTTGACTTTGTAGGTTTTACACTTCAGTATGAGATGAGCTATACTAACGTATTAAATATACTAGATTTAGCTGGAATACCTTTTTTATCGAAGGATAGACACGATGGACCTTTTATAGTTTTTGGAGGGCCTTGTGCATTTAATCCAGAACCTCTTGCAGACATAGCAGATTTTTTTGTAATAGGAGAAGCTGAAGAGGTTTTAATGGAAATAATTGATTTGTATGTAAAATGGAAGGATAGTAAAAAGACAAGAATAGAGTTTTTAGAAAGCATTTCAAAAATTCAAGGTGTATATGTTCCTCAATTTTATGAAGTCGAATACAAAGAAGATGGCACTATAAAACAAAGAAGGCCTAAGAAACAAGGTTATCCAGAGGTTATTAAAAAAAGGATAGTCAAAGATCTTAATAAATCCTATTATCCAGATGCCTTTATTGTTCCGTTAACTGAAATAGTTCACGATAGAATAATGCTTGAAACCTTTAGAGGATGCACAAGAGGATGTAGATTTTGTCAAGCAGGAATGATTTACAGACCTGTAAGGGAAAGAACTACAAATAAATTAATAGAAATGGCAGAAAAGCTTGTTAATAATACAGGATACGATGAAATTTCCTTAACATCATTAAGCATATGTGATTATTCTGATATTCAAAATTTAGTTATGAGCTTAATATCACGCTTTGAAAAAGAAAAAGTAGGATTATCACTACCTTCTTTAAGGATAGATTCATTTTCTGTGGACCTAATAAATGAAATTCAAAAGGTTAGAAAAACAGGACTTACTTTTGCACCTGAAGCAGGTTCACAAAGGATGAGGGATATAATAAATAAAGGAGTTACCGAAGAAGATTTAATAAAATCTGTTACTGCAGCCTTTAAATCTGGTTGGACTACTATAAAACTTTATTTTATGATAGGACTTCCCTTTGAAACGATGGAGGATGTAGAAGGCATTGCAAAACTAGCTCAATCTGTTGTTGATGCGTATTTTAATATTCCAAAACAAGATAGGGCTAAGGGACTTAGTGTTACTATAAGTACTTCATCTTTTGTTCCAAAACCTTTTACTCCATTTCAATGGGAACCACAAGATACAATTGAGGTTTTAAAAGAAAAGCAAAAGTTTTTAAAATCAAAGATAAAGAGTAAGTATATAAATTATAACTACCATGAGTCATACATAAGCTTTTTAGAGGCAGTGTTTTCAAGGGGAGATAGAAGATTAACTCCTGTTTTAATAAAAGCTTGGGAAAAAGGATGTAAGTTTGATGGCTGGCAAGAACATTTTAAATTTGATAAATGGATGGAAGCTTTTAAAGAGTGTGGAATAGATCCTAAGTTTTATGCTTATAGAAAAAGAGAGTTGGATGAAATACTTCCGTGGGATTTTATAGATGCAGGAGTTAGCAAAGATTATTTAATAAAGGAGTATAATAAAGCAAAGGAAGGAGCTTTAACGAGGGATTGCAGGCTTGGATGTACAGCATGTGGAATAACAAAATATCTTGAAGGTGGTGCTTGTTTTAATGGTGCGATATTTAATAAAGTTTCAAAAAACTGATTTGATAAAATTTTTATCCCATTTAGATACTATGAGGACTTTATATAGAGCAATGAAAAGAGCAAATCTTCCTATAACTTATTCTAAAGGTTTTAATCCTCATCCTTCTATTTCAATAACATCACCTTTATCAGTTGGAATTGCAAGTTTGGGAGAATATGCTGATGTAGAGTTTGATAAAGAGTTAGATGAAGATTTTATAAAGTATAGTTTAAATAAAAATCTTCCTTTAGGAATGAAAATATTAGATTGTATAAAAGTAAATTCTAAAATGCCATCATCAATGAGCATAGTGGAGGCTGCAAGATACGAGATTAGTTTAAAATGTGACTTAGAATCTTTAAAAAATGCAGTGGATAAAATTAAAAAGCAGGATAATTTATTTGTTTTAAAAAGAACAAAAACAGGAGAAAAAGAAGTCAATATAAAACCTATGATTTATGATATTAAATTAAGGGATGATAAAGGTATAAAAATGGAGGTTGTTTTACAAAATAGCAATAAAGGAAGCTTAAATCCAGAACTATTGTTAAATACTTTAAGAAATTATGGAGTGGATACAAAAGAAGAAAATATAACAAGAATAGACATGTATGTTAGAAAAGATAAATTAATAGAACTAGACAAGTTTTATAAGAATAATTTGGGGTGTTAGGCTTGAAAAGGCTTATAATAGATACGGGTATAACTCAAAATAGATGTCTAGTTTTTGAAAATGGTAAAATTATAGATATATATGTAGATGATATAATTCAAAAAAACTTATCAGGAAATATATACAAAGCACGAGTTGAAAATATTAACAATAATTTAGGCGTTGCTTTTTTGAATATAGGGGAAGAAAGGAATGCTTTTATAGAATTAAAAGAAATTCCTAATGTACAAAAAGGTGATGAGCTTATAATACAGATAAAGAGAGATTCTGAAGGGAATAAAGGGCCTAAGGCTACAAGCAAAGTGATATTTCCTGGGAAAAATTTGAAATTAATTGTTGGTTTAAATGAAATAAAAAATGACGGTTTAGATAAAAATTTATATGAAAGTGTTTATTCGCTGCTAAAAGAAATAGTTAAAAAGGATTTGGGGATTATTATATCTTCTATGCCTGAAGATTTTAATATGCTAATTGAAGAGTATAATGATTTAACCAAAAAGTGGAATTTTATCAAAGAAAGAGCAAATTATATAAAAGCACCTTTTCTTTTGTTAAATGAAAGGGATTTTATAAAAGAGGTAATTTTAAAAAATATTAATACCATAGAGGAAGTAATAGTTACAAAAAGCAGTGTTAGAGATATTGTGGCAAAATTTATTGATCAATCAAAAATAAAGATAGATTTAGAATCTGCTACGTTAATTGATAAGTATATATTTGATGTTATGAAAAGAAAACATTACTTTTATGATGCAAATATAGTAATTGATGAGGTTGAAGCTTTTACAATAATTGATGTAAATTCTGGTGACATCAATGGAAAAAATATCCAAACGTTTTTAGATATAAACAAATTAGCAGCAGATAAAATATTTCAATTATTAAAACTTAGAAATTCCAGTGGAATAATTTTTATTGATTTTATAGATATTAAAAAAAATCAAAGGGAAGAGCTGTTACAATACATAAAAGAAATTGCAAGCAAAGATGAAAACATAAGCAAAATATATGGCTGGACAAGATTAGGGGTGCTTGAACTTTCAAGGGCTAAAAAGGGTAGAAAACTAAAGGACTTAATATTTGATGATTATTACAAAGAACTGCTAAATCCAAGTTATATTTTAAAAATAATAGAGAATAAGTGTCTTGTGCAAAAGGAAAGGTTTAATAGAAAAAGTTTAGAAGCTAAAGTTTCATGTAAAACTTTTGAATTGGCAGAGAGGATTAAATTTAAAGAAAAAATAAAGGAAAATATGGGATTAGAACTCAATTTTAAAGTTAATAACAACATTTTGAATTATGAAGTTTAAATTAGATTGTCCATTGACAAACTAGGCCTTATGTGTTAGAATTGCTTTGTAAACCGCTCGCAACGGGCTAAAAGGGTTGACCTGCCTAGATTGCGGCGAGTCTTGACTGAGGAGGTGTAAAGGATGTACGCACTAATAATGACAGGTGGAAAGCAGTATAGGGTTCAAGAAGGTGACGTGTTATTTGTAGAAAAGTTAAATGCAGATGTAGATTCAACAGTAGAAATTAAAGAAGTTCTTGCAGTATCAAAGGATGGAAAGTTAATAGTTGGAACACCTTATGTAGAAGGTGCAAAGGTTACTGCAAGAGTAGTAAAGCATGGTAAGGCAAAGAAGATAATCGTATTCAAGTTTAAGAAAAAGAAGGATTACAGAAGAAAGCACGGTCACCGTCAACCATATACTCAAATTAAGATTGAAAAAATCGAAGCGTAATTTGAAATAGAAGCCTTATAAAGGAGGTGTAATTATGGCTCATAAAAAAGGTGTCGGAAGTTCCAAGAACGGTAGAGATAGCGAATCCAAAAGACTGGGGATTAAAAGACACGATGGACAATATGTTCTAGCTGGAAATATACTTGTAAGACAAAGAGGAACTAAGATACATCCAGGTTTAAATGTTGGTAGAGGAAAAGACGATACTCTTTTTGCTTTAGTTAATGGAATAGTAAGATACGAAAGATTAGGAAGAGATAGAAAGAAGGTTAGTGTATATCCAGTTGCTCAATAATTTAGTTTAAAAATGCACCCTTTAGGGTGCATTTTTGATATAATCAATTAGAGGTGGATTTTATGGATGAAGAAAAATTAATTAATTTTACTGTAAACCAATTAAGATTGTTAAGACACAATGTGATGAATTCATTACAAGTTATATATGCTTATCTTCAAATAAATAAGCCAGATAAGGCTATAGAATACATAAAAGAAATAAATAAAAATATGTCTGGGTTAAGTTTGATATATAATCTAGAAAATCCTTGGTTATCCTTATTTATGCAATATATAATAATGGAGATTGAAAAGATAGGAGTAGATTATGAAATAATTACTAGCATTGATTACATACCAAGCGACGTGTTTACAAAAAATAATAAAAAGATATTTACTTTGTTTGAAAAAATAAAACAATATCTGATTAACAATTTAAGAAATAATGGTGAAGGTAAAAAATTATATATAGAAGTTGGATTGGATGAAAATATGTATGTTTTATCTTTTTATAATACAAAGCTTAAAGATGAAATTAAATCTACAACCTATGAAGTGATATATAAAATGGAAGGGACAATACTAAAATTATACAAACTTGGGAATTGTTTCTTGTTGGAATTAAGCATTGAACAAAAGTAGGTGATGGTATGTTTGTTGATGTAGCAAAAATATATGTAAAGGCAGGAGACGGTGGACACGGAGCCATATCCTTTAGAAGAGAAAAATATGTTCCTTTTGGAGGACCTGATGGTGGAGACGGTGGAAAAGGTGGAGATGTAATTTTCGTTGTAGATAAAGGTCTTAGAACTTTGTTAGATTTTAGATATAAGAAAAAATATGTTGCAATGTCAGGGGAAAATGGAGGAAGCAACAATAAATTTGGTAAAGACGGTGAAGATCTTATAATTAAAGTTCCACCTGGAACAGTTATCAAAGATGCAGAAACAAACAAAATTATTGCTGATTTAAAGGATGAAAACGATTCTGTTGTTGTAGCAAAAGGTGGAAGAGGAGGAAGAGGTAATTCAAAATTTGCAACTCCAACAAGGCAAGCTCCTAAATTTGCAGAACCTGGTATGCCTGGTGAAGAAAGATGGATAATACTTGAACTTAAATTATTAGCTGATGTTGGTCTTGTTGGATTTCCTAATGTAGGAAAATCTACTATTTTATCAATGGTGACAGGTGCAAAACCTAAGATTGCGAACTATCACTTTACTACTCTTACTCCTAATTTAGGTGTTGTGGACTTGCCAGGAGTAAAAAGTTTTGTTTTGGCAGATATTCCAGGAATTATAGAAGGAGCCCATGAAGGAGCAGGGCTTGGAATTGATTTTTTAAGACATATTGAAAGAACAAGGGTTTTAATACATGTAATTGATGCATCAGGGATTGAAGGAAGAGATCCCATTCAAGACTTTTATCAAATAAATGAAGAGCTTAAGTTATATAACGAAAAGCTTGCTAAAAAACCTCAGATAGTAGCTGCAAATAAGATGGATATACCAGGAGCGGAAGAAAATTATAAAAGGCTTGTTGAAGAGATGAGTAAGCATAACATAAAAGTATTTAAAATTTCAGCAGCCACAAATCAAGGTTTAAAGGAACTTATGCAATATGTTGCACAAGTTTTAGAAGCTCTTCCACCTGATGAAGAGCCTATTGGAGAATTTTATATTCCTGAGGAAAAGAAGTTCACTTATACTATCAAAAGGGCAGATGATGGAGCTTTTGAAATAACAGGTTCTTTTGTTGATAGATTACTTCTTAGCGTAAATATTTATGATTCTGAATCTCTTAAATATTTCCATAAAGTTTTAGAAAGAAAAGGAATAATAGAAGAATTAAAACAGATGGGAATAAAAGATGGTGACATAGTAAGAATGAATGATTTTGAATTTGAATTTATTGAATAGAGGTGGATATATGCTTACAGGAAAACAAAGAAGTTATTTAAGAAGTCTTGCAAATAACATTGATTCGATTATTAAAATAGGCAAAAATGGAGTTGATGAAGCATTATTAAAACAAATAGATGAGGCATTAACAGCAAGAGAACTTATTAAAATAACAGTTTTAAAAAATAGTTTATTGGATCCTTACGACACATGCCAATATGTATGTAAAAAACTTTCAGCAGAACCTGTTCAGGTTATAGGCCATAGGTTTGTAATTTATAGAAGAAACAATAAAAAACCTCAAATAAACCTTCCAAGCTAATCCCTTGAGGATAATTCCTTAAGGGATTTTTTGTGATATAATAAAGTGTAGTTTAAAATTTGGAGTGGTGAAGTAGATGAATGTAGGAATTTTTGGTGGAACTTTTAATCCTATTCATTATGGCCATTTAATAGTTGCTAATGAAGTATTAGATAATTTTAAATTAGAAAAAATAATATTTATTCCCTGCGGAATACCACCACATAAAAGAGAAGATATAGCTGCTGCACGATTAAGATATGAAATGGTTAAATTAGCAATTGAAGATAATCCTTTCTTTGAAGTAATTGACATAGAAGTTAAAAAAGATAATTACTCCTATACGTATGATACATTAATTGAGTTACAAAAAATTTATTCTGTAAACAAGTTTAAATTTATAATAGGTTTAGATGCTTTTTTAGAGATAGACAGTTGGAAAAATGTTTATGATGTATTTAAAATGGCCGAATTTATAGTTGTAAACAGGGATGAAAACTTAGAAAATGTAAAGAAAATAATTTTAGAAAAGGCCACAAAATATAAGGGTGAGGTTAAATTTTTAAGAATACCTAATATAGAAATATCCTCTTCAGAAATAAGAAAAAGAATTAGGTTAGGAAAAAGCATAAGGTATTTACTTCCTGATAAGGTTATTGATTTTATACAAAAAAATAAAATTTATAAAGGAGAAGGATAGTATGTATCAGCTTGTAGAAGAAAAAGTAAGAAAAATGCTTGATGAAAAAAGGTTTATTCACTCTAAAAATGTTGTTAAAGCTGCAGTAGCCCTTGCAAATAAATTTGATTTAGATATTGAAAAGATAAAGATAGCTGCTATAGCCCACGATTGTGCTAAAAATTTTTCTGATGATGAATTGTTAAAAAAAGCCAACTACTATGGTATAATGGTTGATGAAATTCAAAAAAGATGTCCTTTTTTATTGCATGGTCCTGTGGGAGCATATATTTGTAAATATGAGTTTGAAATAAAGGATGAAGATATATTTAATGCAATATATTATCATACAACTGGAAGAAAAGGGATGTCTATTTTTGAAAGTATCATTTACCTTGCAGATTTTATATCAGAAGATAGAAATTTTGAAGGTGTTGATAAAATTAGAAAAGAAGCTTTTGAAAATTTTAAAAAAGCGTTACTTTTATCATGTAATAGTACATTAACTTACGTAATTGAGAAAAACAATTTAATTCATCCTTTAACAATTGAATTCAGAAATTGGATTATTTTGGAAGGTGAAAACACATGAAAAAAAAAGGATTAAGAAAGCTTTTGGTATTTTTTTCAACTTTTTTCTTAATTTTTTTAGGTTTGGTTTTTGGATATGGCTATTATTTTACCAATAAAACCTATGGCAAGAATGATAAGTTTAATAAGCCAGTAAATGTTTTGGTTTTAGGGGTTGACGCAGGGAATGATAAGAATAATCATAAACGTTCGGATACTATTATGCTTGTAAATTATAATCCTAAAATTAACAAAGTTTTTTTATTATCTATCCCAAGGGATACTAGAGTAAAAATAAATGGAGAATATGAAAAAATAAATGCTGCCCATTCCATAGGCGGAACATATCTTACAATTGAGGTTATAAGGGGCCTTCTTGGTGTTAATATAGATTATTATATTGAAATTGATTATGAAGGTTTTAAAAAAGCTGTTGATGCTGTAGGTGGGGTAGATGTCATAGTTCCAAGAGATATGCATTATAAATCCCATGATATTGAAATTAATTTTAAAAAAGGTGAGAAGGTTCATCTAAATGGGGATTTGGCTGAAAAATTTATAAGATGGAGAAAGAATAACGATGGGACAGGCTATCCTATGGGAGATTTAGGTAGGATTTCAACTCAACAAGAATTTTTAAAATTAATATTTGCAAAATTGAAAACACCACAAGGTATGATAAGAGTTCCTATGCTTATTAATACTCTTTTAAAATATACCAAAACTAATATTCCATATGATTTAATGACCTATTATGCTTATAAGGGATTAAAGGTTGATTTAAATTCTATAGAAAATTATACTTTAAAGGGTGAACCTAAGTATATTTCAGGAATTTCATACTTTATTTATGATGAGGAAAAAAATAGAGAAATTATTTCAAAATTCAAAGATGACGATATAAAAACAAGAATTGTAATTTTAAATTCAACAAAGGTTAATGGTTTAGCAAGAAAATATAAAGAAAAACTTGAAGACTTAGGGTTTGACATAGAAGTTGGAAATTATTCTTCTTTACTTTATGAAACACAAATAAACACATCGAATATTGAAATAGCAAAAAAAATTAAACAAAATTTAAAAATTGGTAAAATAAATTATTTGAAAGATGTTAAAGATGAAATTATAATAATACTTGGCAAGGATGCAATTAAATGATAACTTCTTAAAATTGTTTCATAAAATATACTAAGAGGAAATGAGGAGGGTATAATTTGAAGAGCACACAAAGTTTGGCGTATTTTATTTCTAATGCTGCTTTAGATAAAAAGGCAAAGGATGTTAGAATTCTTAATGTTTCTAATTTAAGTCCTATAACAGATTATTTTGTCATATGTAGCGGTTCTTCTACAATTCAAGTTAAAGCTATTGCCGATGAAATAGAAGATAGAATGGCTGAAAAAGGAATAAAAGTAAGACATAAAGAAGGCTACCATACTGCAAGATGGATACTTTTAGATTATGGCGATGTTATAGTTCATGTATTTCACAATGAAGATAGGGAATTTTATGATATAGAAAGGTTATGGGCAGATGCAATAGCAGTAAATGTGTGACTTTACAAAGGTAAAATTATGTTTTATAATATACTACAAAACTGCATATAGCTAGCATATGAAAAGGAGTAGTAGATAAGCACGGCTTTCAGAGAGCTGGTGGGTGGTGCAAACCAGTAAGCACGGCTTATTGAACTCGCCTTTTTGTAATATGCAGGGAGACCTTTATCTAAAATGAGAGGGCCTTTGGCCAATTAGGGTGGTACCGCGGGGTTCCCCGTCCCTAAAAAGGGATGAGGAACCTTTTATTATAAATCTTAGGAGGTGAAAAATGTGGCATTTTATGATTTTTTAGAAATTGAAAAGAAATGGCAAAAAATTTGGGAAGAAAAAAATAATTTTCATGGTGAGGACTTTTCAGATAAACAAAAATACTATATGTTAGTTATGTTCCCTTATCCATCAGGGAAATTACATATGGGACATGTTAGAAATTATTCTATAGGTGACGTTATTGCAAGATTTAAAAGAATGCAAGGGTATAATGTTTTACATCCAATAGGATTTGATGCTTTTGGTTTACCAGCGGAAAATGCAGCTATTAAACATGGGATTCCTCCAAAGGAATGGACAATAAATAATATGGAAGAAATGGAAAGACAATTAAAGTCCCTTGGAATAAGCTATGATTGGAATAGAGAAGTAAAAACGTGTATGCCGGATTATTATAAATGGACTCAGTGGATGTTTTTACAAATGTATAAAAATGGATTAGCTTACAAGAAAAAATCTTTTGTAAACTGGTGTCCATCCTGTCAAACAGTTCTTGCTAATGAACAGGTAGTGAATGGAAAATGCGAACGTTGTGGTACGATAGTTGGAAAAAAGAATTTAGAACAATGGTATTTTAAAATAACTGATTATGCAGAAAGACTTTTAAAGGATATAGAAAGGTTAAAAGGATGGCCTGAAAAAGTAAAGATAATGCAGGAAAATTGGATTGGAAAAAGCGAAGGAGCTCAAATTTATTTTAAAATAGAAGGCAGAGATGAAAAAATATCTATTTTTACAACAAGGCCAGATACTATATTTGGTGTTACATATATTGTTTTAGCTCCAGAACATCCGCTTGTTAAAGAACTTGTTAAGGGAACAGAATATGAAAAGGATGTATTAGAATTTGTAGATAAAATGCAATATTTAAATGAAATTGCAAGGACCTCTAATGAAACAGAAAAAGAGGGAGTGTTTACAGGGGCCTATGCTATAAATCCTGTAAACAATGAAAGGGTTCCAATTTGGATTGCTAATTACGTTCTTTTAGATTACGGAACAGGTGCGGTCATGGCTGTTCCAGCTCATGACGAAAGAGATTTTGAGTTTGCTAAAAAATATAATTTACCAATTAAGGTTGTTATATCTCCAAATGGTGATGAAAACATAAAATTAGAAAAGGCTTATACAGAAGAAGGAATAATGATAAATTCAGGAAAATTTAACGGTAAGAGAAATAAAGAAGCTTATGAAGATATAATAAATTATCTTGAAGAAAATAAGATTGGAATAAGAAAAGTAAACTACAGATTAAGAGACTGGTTAATTTCAAGACAAAGATACTGGGGAGCTCCAATTCCTATTGTTTACTGTGAAAAATGCGGTGAAGTTCCAGTTAAAGAAGAAGACCTTCCAGTTATGTTGCCTGAAGATGTTGTATTTACAGGAAAAGGAGAATCTCCATTAAAAACTTCAGAAAGCTTTGTAAACACTACTTGTCCAAAGTGTGGCGGAAAAGCTACTAGAGAAACAGATACCATGGATACATTTGTATGTTCATCATGGTATTACTTTAGATATACTGATCCTCATAATGATAAGGAGCCCTTTAATTTTGAAAAGGCTAAGTACTGGATGGCAGTAGATCAATATGTTGGTGGAGTTGAACACGCTATACTACATCTTTTATATTCAAGATTTTTTGCAAAGGCTTTATATGACTTCAAAATTTCTCCAGTTGATGAACCATTTACAAATTTATTAACTCAAGGTATGGTTCTAAAAGATGGGGCAAAGATGTCAAAGTCAAAGGGTAATATAGTAAGCCCAGAAGAAATAATTCAAAATTATGGTGCAGATACTGCAAGATTATTTATATTGTTTGCAGCTCCACCAGAAAGGGATCTTGAATGGAGTGATCAAGGCGTTGAAGGATGCTTTAGATTTTTAAATAGGGTTTGGAGATTAGTTGATGAACTTGCGCCAAAGTGTAAAAATGCTGATAAAGTAAACTTAAATAATCTGTCAAAACAAGATAAAGAAATGAGAAGAATAACTCATTATACAGTAAAAAAGGTTACAGAAGATATATCCCAAAGATTTAATTTTAATACAGCAATAAGCTCTATTATGGAGCTTGTTAATGCTATGTATCAGTATAAAGATTTAGAAAATCCAAATTATGATGTTCTTGCTGAAGCAATTGAAAAGATGCTTCTTGTTTTAGCACCTTTTGTTCCTCATATAACAGAAGAATTATGGGAAAAGATGGGCAAACAAGGAAGTATCCATGAACAAAGATGGCCGGATTATGATGAAAATGCATTGCAGGTTGAAGAGATTGAAATTGTAGTTCAAATAAATGGAAAATTAAAAGGCAAGTTGGTTATCCCAGTTAATGCTACAAAGGAAGAAATGCTTAATATGGCTAAAAATGAACCAAAAATAAAAGCTTTAATAGAAGGTAAAGAAATTGTTAAAGAAATTGTTATCCCTGGAAAATTGGTTAACATTGTTATAAAATAAATAATGTCAAACACAATACAAAGGAGGGTTTTTTATGGAAAAGATTGTAATTTCAACAAATAATGCACCTGCAGCAATAGGTCCATATTCTCAAGCAATAAAGGTGGGAGACTTTATATTTACATCAGGTCAAATTCCTCTTAATCCAAAAACTGGTGAATTGGTAACTGATGATATAAAAGCAGCAGCAAGACAATGCTTAGAAAATATCAAAGCTATACTAGAAGCAGCAGGTTCAAGTCTTGAAAATGTTGTAAAGACTACAGCTTTCTTAAAGGATTTAAATGATTTTGCAAGTGTAAATGAGGTTTATTCTGAATACTTTAAAGAAAATATGCCAGCAAGATCAGCAGTTCAAATTGCAAGACTTCCAAAGGATGCATTAATTGAAATTGAAGCTATAGCAATAGTAAAAAAATAAAGGGCTTTAAGCCCTTTATTTTTTTACTATTTTTTTATATCCTAACAAACCAGCTACCATAAACATAAATCCTAATATTAACCATTTTTTAGAAATTTGCCTTTCATATTTTCCATCTTGATATTTTAAATCATATAAATGGTTATCATAATTTGTATTTGAAACTAAAGGAACAGATTTTAAAAGGACGTTGTTTTTATAAATATCTATGCTTCCTAAAACATTTCCTTTTTTTATACTTTTTATATTTGACATTAAATTTATTCTTTTTTCTAATCCACTAAATGATTCATTTTTCTTTAAAGTTATATATACATCTTCCTTAGGATATAAAGGAATTGATGTATTTCCGATAGTTATATTATAAACAGCGGTATTTTTGTCTAGTATAAGTTTAGTTTCAAATTCATTAAATCCATACTCAAAAAGCTTTATAACATCATTGTAATAATTAGAATCGCTCTTTAAAACAACAACTATTAAAGTTCTACCATCTTTAGTAGCTGAACCTACAAAGGTATGCTTAGCTTTAATTGTATATCCGGTTTTGACTCCATTTGCCCATTTATAATTGTATTTTTTGTTTCCATTTAACAACTTATTGTGGTTATATAAATATCTTGCTTGAGGTTGTTTATTAGTAGGAGGTATTATGTATTTTTTTTTAGAGATTATTTCTCTAAATATTGGATATTCAAAGGCTTTTTTAGTAATCAAATATAAATCATAAGCGCTTGTATAGTGATTATCATCGTAAAGACCAGACGCATTTGAAAAATGCGTATTTTTACATCCTAATTCTTGGGCTCTTTTATTCATCAGATTAGAAAATTCTTCTTCACTACCTGAAATATATTCTGCCAAGGCTTGAGCAGCATCATTGGCAGATTCTATAAGGAGTGCATTTAAAAGCTGTTCTACAGTTAATTCTTCCCCTTCTAATAGATAGATTTTACTTCCATCAGCAAAAGGGGGTTTTTTACCTATGATTACTTTATCATTTAAATTAGCTTTTTCAATTGTTAAAAGAGCCGTCATTATTTTTGTTGTGCTGGCAGGTGCTAGTTTTAAATCTTTATTTTTTTCATATAATATTTCTCCCGAATTTAAATCGACTAATATTGCACCTTCTGCGTTAACATCTATGTTTGAATTTGCATAAATAATTGGATTGAAAAATAAAAATGCGCATATTATAAACGAAAGTATTTTTTTCATAGGCATCTCCTTTCATTTTTTATAAACAACTGATATTTTAACAAAAAATATAATAATTATTCAATGTTTAAAATGTTTTATTTTGGTTAATATTTTAAATTGGGGTGGTAAAGATGGATTTAACAAAAAGGGAAAAAATAGGATTGATATTGTTTTTATCAATTTTAGTTTTTATAAATGCTTTTTATTATTATAAAGACAAAAAAAGCAATGAAATAACTATAATAAAATCAAATACTGCCATTGAAGAAAAAAAAGATTCTGAGATAAAAGTTTACATTTGTGGTGAAGTAAAAAAGCCGGGAGTATATACTTTAAAAGATGGAGATAGGTTGTATAAACTTTTACAGATGTGTGGAGGGTTTACAGAAAATGCTTCAAAAGAAAAATTAAATTTAGCTATGAAATTAAAAGATGAAGATTATATCTATGTACCATCAAAGCTTGATATGCAAGTTAATCAGCCTTTAGATAATTTTCAACAAACAAAAGTAAATATAAACACTGCAAGTTTAGAAGAATTAAAAAGCCTTCCACGAATAGGGGATGCCCTTGCCCAAAGAATTATTGAATATAGACAAAAAAATGGTCCCTTTAAAAGAATAGAAGATATAAAAAATGTAAGTGGCATAGGCGATAAGATGTTTGAAAACATTAAAGATAAAATAACTGTAAGATAAGGTTGAATATTAAAATTATTTTGGATAAAATTATCATGTAACTTAAAGTTAATAAAATGAAGGGAAGTGATATATTGGATATAAAACTAACTCAAATGACTAAATCCTCTGGATGAGCGGCGAAAATAGGGCCGGAGGCCTTATCAGATATATTATCTAAACTTCCAAGGTTTCATGATAAAAATTTAATAGTTGGGTATGATACCTCAGATGATGCTGCTGTTTATAAGCTGACTGAAGATATAGCAGTAATACAAACTTTAGATTTCTTTACTCCTATAGTTGATGACCCTTACCTATTTGGCCAGATTGCTGCCACAAATTCTTTAAGCGATGTTTATGCCATGGGTGGAAAACCTGTTTTAGCATTAAATATAGTAACCTTCCCACAATGTAAAGATATGAAAGTATTAGCGGAGATACTAAAGGGAGGAGTAGATAAAGTAAAAGAAGCTGGCGCAATAATAGTTGGGGGACATACTGTGGATGATGATGAACCTAAATATGGCTTATCGGTCATGGGAATAGTTCATCCTAACAAGGTTTTATCAAATTCAAACGCAAAAGAAGGAGATGTATTAATATTAACAAAACCAATAGGAACAGGGGTAATAAACACAGCTATAAAAGGAGAGATTGCTAGCAAAAGTGAAATAGATGAGGCTGTAAAGTATATGTCCATGCTTAATAAATACGCAGCAGAGATAGCAGAAAAATATCCTATAAATTCTTGTACTGATATAACTGGCTTTGGACTTGCTGGACATGCCTATGAAATGGCAAAAGGAAGTGGTGTTACTATAAGGATTTTAAGTAGTAACATAAAATATATAAATGGTGCAGTTGAATATGCTAAAATGGGACTTATTCCTGCTGGAACGTATAGAAATAGAAATTATTTAAAAGATAAATATAAATTTAATGCAAAGGAAGAATACATTCTTGATTTGGTTTTTGATCCTCAAACTTCCGGAGGGCTGTTGTTTGCCTTGAATGAAAGATATGCTAACAAGCTTTTAGATGAGCTTAAGGATAATGGGATTGATGCTTTTATAGCAGGGTATGTTGAAAAGCTTTGCGAACACTACATAATAATTGACTAACAGGAGGAAATATGATGGAGAATAAAAGGATGCTTCTTTCAAGTTTACCTAAGGTGGACAAGATATTATCAGATGAAAGGATTAAAAAATTAAATTTTTCAAGAAACATAATATTGGATTCAATAAGAACTGTTCTTGATGATTATAGGAAAGGTATAATTGATGATAAAATAGATGAGGTTGAGTATGAAAACATACTTGAAAAAATAATAAAAACAGTTTATTTAAAACAAAGAAATCATTTAAGAAGAGTTATAAATGCGACAGGGACAATACTTCATACAAACCTTGGTAGAGCAGTTTTATCTAAAGATGCTATAAATGCTGTTTTAGAAGTTTCGTCAAGGTATAATAATCTTGAATATGATTTAGATAAAGGTGAAAGAGGTTCAAGATATAGTCATGTAGAGGATATAATATGCAAAGTAACAGGAGCAGAAGCTGCAATGGTGGTAAATAACAATGCTGCTGCTGTTATGCTTGTTCTTTCAACTCTTGCTAAAGATAAAGAGGTTATAGTATCAAGAGGACAGCTTGTTGAAATTGGGGGTTCCTTTAGGGTTCCTGCTGTTATGGAACAAAGTGGAGCTAAACTTGTAGAAGTCGGTACCACAAACAAGACCCATTTATATGATTATGAAAATGCAATTAATGAAAATACAGCATTAATTCTTAAAGTTCATCAAAGTAATTTTAAAATTTTAGGTTTTACAAAGGAGGTTCCTCTTGAAGAATTAGTAAAGCTTGGGAGAAAATATCAAATACCTGTATTTGAAGATATAGGAAGTGGAGTTTTAATAGATTTATCTAAATATGGTTTAAGTTATGAGCCAACTGTTCAAGATAGCATAAAAAAAGGAGCAGATATAGTTACATTTAGTGGGGATAAACTTTTAGGAGGACCCCAAGCTGGCATAATTGTTGGCAAAAAGGATTTAATTGAAAAGATGAAAAAAAATCAGCTAACAAGGGCTTTAAGAATAGATAAAATGACCCTTGCTGCTTTAGAGGCAACTTTTAGATTATACTTAGATGAAGAAAAAGCTATAAAGGAAATTCCTGCTCTTAATATGATGACCATGGATATTAATATAATTCAAAAAAAGGCAAAAAAACTTTCTAATTTATTAAAACAAAGATTGAAGGATAAGGCTGAAATTTCTATAAAACAAGATGTATCCCAATTTGGCGGAGGCGCAATGCCCCTTGAAACTATTCCAACCTTTGTTGTTTTATTAAAGCCTAAATATAAGAAGGTAGAGGATGTTGAATATACACTAAGACAGCAGGATATTCCTATAATAGTTAGAATCTATAAGGAACAAATAATAATGGATGTAAGGACTATATTTGATGATGAGTTTAAAATAGTAGCAGAGACTTTTGAAAGAATACTCTAAGGGGTGTATTTTATGCAGCATGTTATAATAGGAACAGCAGGACATATAGACCATGGAAAAACAACTCTTATAAAAGCATTAACTGGTCGAGATACTGATACTTTAAAAGAAGAAAAAGAAAGAGGAATATCAATAAACTTAGGTTTTACCTACTTTGATTTACCATCTGGAAAAAGAGCAGGAATAGTTGATGTTCCTGGGCATGAAAGATTTATAAAAAACATGCTTGCAGGAGTTACAGGAATAGATATCGTTTTGCTTGTTATTGCCGCAGATGAGGGGGTAATGCCTCAAACTAAGGAGCATTTAAACATTTTAAATCTTTTGGATATAAAAAGGGGTATTGTAGTAATAACTAAAAAAGATTTAGTAGATAAAGAGTGGCTTAATATGGTTATAGAAGATGTTAAAAAAGAAATTGAAAATACCTTCTTAAAAGATGCTCCAATTATTCCTATATCCTCCTATACAGGAGAAGGTCTTCAAGAACTTGTTTATATGATAGACAAGCTTACTATGGAAATGGAGGATAGGGATACTCTTACGGATTTTAGATTGCCAATAGATAGGGTATTTACAGTCAGCGGGTTTGGTACAGTTGTTACAGGAACATTGATTTCTGGAACCATAAATGAAGGAGATATATGCAAAATATATCCAAAAGATATAATAACAAAAGTTAGAGGGTTACAAGTTCATGAAAAGCCTGTAAAAACAGCATATGCTGGACAAAGAGTTGCAGTTAATCTTGCAAATGTAAAAAAAGAGGATATAGAAAGAGGAGATGTTTTAGCAAAGCCAGATTCTATGCAAGTTTCTATGATGATAGATTGTAGGTTAAACTATTTAAGCGATGCTCCATATCCTTTAGAAAATAGGGATAGAATTAGAGTATATCATGGAACTTCAGAAATATTAGGAAGAGTTTATATTTTAGATAAAGAAATTGTGAATCCCGGAGAGACTGCCCTTATTCAAATAAGATTAGAATCCCCAATTGCAGCTAAAAGGGGGGATAAGTATATTATAAGAACATATTCCCCCATGATAACTGTTGGTGGAGGAACAATACTTGATCCTAATCCTTTAAAGCATAAACCCTTTGATAAAAAGGTTATTGAAGATTTAATTTTAAAGGAAAAAGGTGATCCAAGGGAAATTATAGAACATACTATAAAAGTTAACAGCAAAGAATTTTTAGGATTAAAAGATATAATAAGAATATCAGGCAAAAATTATAGTAATCTAAATGAAATACTAGATGAACTTATAAAAGATAAAAAAGTTATTAAATTAGATATAGGAGAGGATTCAGCATTTATTCATTATACTTATTTGATAGAGATAAAGAATAAAGTAAAGGACTTTTTAATTGAATATCATAAAAATAATCCATTAAAATTTGGAATAACTAAGGAAGAGTTAAAAACAAGGATTTTTGGTAAAGATTTAAAACAAAAGATATATGATAAAGTGCTTGAGTTATTAAGTTGTGATACTATAAAAATAAATGGAATATATATATCCCTTATTGATTTTGAATTAAAATTTAGCTCAAAGCAGGAGAAAATAAAACAAGAAATTCTAAAAATATTTAAAGATGCTAAATTCCAGCCTCCAAAGCCCCAAGATGTTATAAAAGGCTTTACAAAGGATGAGCTTGAAGCTCAAAGAGTTTTTGAAGCGTTAGTTGATTTAGGAATGTTAATTAAGATAAATGAAGAAATTTTCTTGACAGCTGAAAATTTTGAAGTTGCAAAAGAAATGCTTGTTGAATTTATTAATAAGGAAGGATATATAACAGCGGCTCAATATAGGGATATGATAGGAAGTAGCCGAAAATATGCTGTTGCTATTCTTGAATATTTTGATTCAATTAAACTTACTAAAAGAGTAGAAGACAAGAGATATTTAATATAAAAAGCCTGTGTTCAAAGAACACAGGCTTTTTTGGCGGGAGTGTGTGGGAATCGAACCCACCTAACGGGGATTAGCCCGTCAACACGGTTTTGAAGACCGGTAGGCACACCAGCACCTATCCACTCCCACATATCAACAAGTTTATTTTATATGAAAAAATTATTGTTGTCAATCTGATAATTAGATTTTTCTATGGCTTTATGTTATAATTTTAAACAGACAAGGCAGAGGTGGCTTATTGGTATTAATTTTGGTTTTGTTCATATCGATAATATTAGTGAGATTAAAAAGCGTTTAAAAGATAAAAGGTTAAAGGATATAGTTGTGATTGCAGGATGGATGGTTACCATAATCTATTTTACAGCATAAGTTATAGTTTGGAACAATTTAAGGGGGGACTATTTTAATGCAAGAGGCAAAGATAGGAATAAAATCTGGACAAATATTTTATATAGATGGAGAGAAACAGCCTCTTTTAAAGGTTGGGGAAGGTGTAGAGGTTTATGTGAATGGGGTTAAGGTTGAGTCGCAAATATTTATTAAAAAAGATGATGTTGTTAAGATAGTTCCTAAGATAATAGAGGGAAAAAGAAATTTAAATATAAATGTAAGCCAAGATGCTATGGAAGTTTATCTAGAGGTAAGTTATGAGCCCTATATAGAATATGAAATTGAAGATAAAGAGCCTCAAAATGAGCTTTTAGTTGAAGGAAAAATAAAGCATAAAAGCATTAAAAAATTTACAGCCGATGAAATAGAAATGCTTCTTAGAGAAAAAAAGATAATATATGGTATAAAAAGGGAGGAAATATTAAAAGCGGTTGAAGGCGGAAAATATGTAGTTGCAGAAGGTAAAAAAGCCAAGGAACCTGAGGATGATAAAATAATTTATTATTTTGGAAAAAAGCATGATGAAAATAATGAGGAGGCTTTTAAGATAGATTATTTTAATAGAAACACCTATGAATATGTAGAAAAAGGAAGTGTTTTAGCAGAAAAATTAGAAGGAAAAGATGGAATGATAGGTTTTGATGTATATGGAAGGCCTGTAAAACCAAGAAAAAGAAATATATTAAAGCTTTTAGCGGGAACAGGATGTAATATATTAAATAATAAAGCTTTTGCATCTATATCTGGAATGCCTGAGGTTAAAGCAGATAGAATATGTGTGTATGAAGTTTTAAGAATAAACAGCGACGTTGATATTAAAACAGGAAATATAAATTTTGATGGAAATATTGAAATTTTTGGTTCTGTAAGGGAAGGTTTTAAAGTAAAATCAGGGAATAAAGTTATAATCCATGGTGACGTTTTAGAGGCAGAAGTTGTTGCAGCTGGAGATATTATAATCGATAAAAATTTAATATCATCTAATGTTGTAGCAGGATTAAATCAGTTAAATAACGAAAAAGCCTTTGAAAAAATTAAAGAGGCCCATGAAACATTAAAAAATGTATTATCTATGTATTCTCAACTTTTAAGCCTTGGGAAAATTAAAATGGATAAAAATATTGGACAGGTGCTTTACTTGATTTTAGAATCAAAATATCCTGGTAAAACAAAGGATTTCGATAAAACCAACGAATTTATAACCTCTCATTTTAAAAATGAAATTTTAAGTTATTGGCAAAGCATTTATTCTTTAATATTAGCATTTAAAAATAACGAATTAAAAGATCTAGATAAAATGAAAAGCATATTAAAAGAACTAGAAGTTTTTATACAAAATTTTGAAATTTTAAACTGCCCTTCAAATGTATATATACATTACTGTCAAAATTCTAAAATTTTTTCAAGTAATGATGTAGAAATACTAGGCAAGGGTTGCTATAATACAGATATAGTAGCGAAAAATGTTGTAAAATTTTTAAATGAAAAGGCTGTATTAAGAGGAGGAAAGATATTTGCTCAAAATGGAATATTTGCTTATGAGGTAGGTTCTAGCGCAGGAGCTGTAACTTTTTTAAAGACTACAAAGCAAGGAATTATAGAAGGTAAGGTGGTATATCAAAATACTATTTTGCAATTTGACGATATATTATATAAAATTGAAAATCCGGTAAAAAATCTTAAAGCTTATTTTAAGAATGGGGAAATTATAGTAGAAAAAATGAGATTATAGGAGTGATGAAAGGTGGATAGAAAGGTTATAATTTTTAAACTTGGCAATGAAGAGTTTGCCTTTGATATTCATCAGGTTGAAAGAATTCTTGGTTATATAGAACCTACAAAGGTTCCTGAAGCACCATTTTTTGTTGAAGGCGTTATAAATTATCAAAACACAATTTTGCCAATAATAAGCTTAAGAAAAAAATTTAATATGAATTATGAAGATTCAAAGGATAAAAAAATAATAGTTGTAAAAAACAATAATAAAATTGTTGGGCTTTTGGTAGATACCGTTTTAGAAGTTACGGATATAAAAGAAGAAAACATAGAAACTTCTCCTGATATTGTTACAGTTGAGAAAAATAAATATATTCAAAGCATAATAAGGCTAGATAATAGAATAATTTTAAATATTGATACTGAAAAAATCTTAACAAAAGATGAATTAGAAAAAATAACAAACTAAAAATGGAGTAGATATTATGGAAGGAAAGGAAATAAAAGTAGGGATAGGAGATTTAAACATAGCTTTTCCGCCTGATAGGTTAATCACCATAGGTTTAGGTTCGTGTGTTGGAATAGCTTTGTATGATGATTATAAAAAAATAGCAGGTCTTGCCCATATTATGCTTCCTGAAAGTTCAAAGTTTACTAATAATTCAAATCCCATGAAATACGCAGATTTAGCAATACCTATGCTTGTTGAAAAGATGGTTCAAAACGGGGCAAGACAAAGCAACTTAAAGGCCAAAATTGCAGGTGGGGCAAGCATGTTTCAAACCAGTGATAAAACGCCCCTTATGGATATAGGAAGCAGAAATGCAAAGGCAGTTAAAGAAATACTTCAAAAATTAAGAATTCCAATACTTGCTGAGGACCTTGGAGGAAATTTTGGAAGAACTATGATAATAGAAGCTGAAACTGGAAAAGTATACATAAGAACTGTTGGTAAAGGTATAAAGGAGTTGTAGATATGTTTGAAAAAATAAAAGTTTTGGTTGTTGATGATTCTGCCTTTATGAGAAAAATGATTTCTGACATGATAAACAGCCAACCAGACATGGAAGTAATAGACACAGCAAGAGACGGATTAGATGCAATTGAAAAAATAAACCGTTTAAGTCCAGATGTAGTAACTCTTGATGTAGAGATGCCTTTTAAAAATGGACTTGAAGTTTTAAAGGATATAAATACACAAAAAACTGCAGTTATAATGTTAAGTAGCCTTACAGCTGAGGGTTCAGCAATAACTATAGAAGCTTTACGTTTAGGAGCTTTTGATTTTATACAAAAACCGTCAGGTTCAATATCATTAGATATTGAAAAGGTAAAAGATGATTTAGTTGAAAAAATAAGATATGCTAATGCCCATGTTAAAAGGTCTTTAAAAAGGGTAAAACCTTTTGTTAAGTATGAAACTTTAACTAACATAGAAAATCATCAAAAACCTATAGAAGCTATCCTAATTGGAGCTTCAACTGGAGGGCCTAAGGTTTTATTTGACCTTATAACTCATTTTCCAAAGGATTTAGACCTTCCAGTTCTTATAGTTCAGCATATGCCTGCAGGGTTTACAAAGGCTTTTGCTGAAAGGCTAGATAGATATAGCAATTTAAAGGTCTTAGAAGCTCAAGATAATATTCTTATAAATAAAAATCATGTATATATAGCTCCAGGTGGATTTCATATGCTAGTAAATAAAAATAGAATAAAGCTTGACTTATCTCCTCAAATTCATGGGGTAAGGCCTGCTGTTGACAAACTCTTTTTATCAGCTGCCCATGAATTTGATGGAAAACTTTTAGCTGTAATATTAACTGGAATGGGAAAAGATGGTGCAGAAGGGATTAAAGCCATAAAACAAAGAGGCGGTATAACCATAGCTCAAGATGAGGCAACTTCTACAGTATTTGGAATGCCCAAGGCAGCAATAGAGACAGGATGCATAGATTATGTGTTGCCTGATAAAGAAATAGCAAATCAAATAGTTAAAATAGTTCGGGGGAGAAACTGATGGAGTTTAAGAAGATAGAAGCATTTGTTTTAAAACAATATGGAATAGACCTTTCAGCTTATAAATCAAAACAATTAACAAGAAGAATAGAAAGTTTTATGAATAGAGTAGGAGTTAAAAGTGAAGATGAATTTATTTTAAAGCTTAAACTTGATAAAAACTTAAGCCAAAAATTTGTAGATCATTTAACCATAAACGTATCGGAATTTTTTAGAAATAAAGATTTATTTTTAGAACTTGAAAGGAAAATAAAAGAGCTTTTAAATCCTGAAAAAAAGACTTTAAAGATTTGGAGTGCTGCCTGTTCAAATGGAGCAGAACCCTATACTTTAGCTATAATAATGGACAGGCTAACTCCAAATAAAAGACATACTATAATAGCCACAGACATAGACAGAAATATACTTGAAGTTGCTAAAAAAGGAGTATATAAACCTCAAGATGTAAGAAATGTTGATAAGGATTTATTGGACAAATACTTTATAAAAGATGGAGACAACTATATAATTAAAGATTTTATAAAAAACAGAGTCATTTTTAAACATCATGATTTAATACTAGACAGGTACGACACAGGTTTTGATTTAATAGTTTGTAGAAATGTTGTTATATATTTTACCCAAGAAGTTAAAAATCAGATTTACAAAAAGTTTTATGATGCTATGAATCCAGGCGCTTTACTATTTGTTGGAGCTACAGAAAGCATTTACAACTATAGGGAATTGGGCTTTGAAAAGGCATCTACATTTATATATAGAAAACCGGGAGGCGCATAATTATGGATATGTCACAATACTTAGATATTTTCCTTGAAGAATCAGAAGAAAATATACAAAGGCTTAATGAAGACCTTTTGGAGTTAGAAAAAGATCCTGAAAATCACGATATTGTAAATTCAATCTTTAGAGCAGCTCATACTTTAAAAGGTATGGCCGGAAGTATGGGGTTTGAAAAAATAGCTGATTTGACACATAAAATGGAAAATATTCTTGACAAAATAAGAAACGATGAACTAAAGGCTAATTCTGATATAATAACTACGCTGTTTAAATGTGTAGATAAACTAGAAGAAATGATAGAAAATATAAGAAATGAAGGTATTGAGGATGCTGATGTTAGTGATATAATAGAAGAGTTGAAAAGATTAGAAAATAATGATTCTATTGAAAATGATAAAAAGAAGCAGTTGGTTTTTGAGCTTAATGAATACGATAGAGATCTTATTAAAAAAGCAAAAGAAAAAAATTACAATGTTTATAAAATTAACGTTACCATATACAAAGATTCAGTTTTAAAATCTGCAAGGGCATTTTTGGTTTATAAGACTTTAGAGGAAATAGGGGAAATAATAAAAACCATCCCATCAACAGAAGATTTAGAGCAGGAGAACTTTGACAATCAATTTTATATAATTGTTATAACTCAAAAGAACAAAGAAGAAATAAAAAGTAAGGTAGAAAGTATATCTGAAATTGAAAAGGTTGAAATTGAAGCTTTACAAGAAAGTTCATATGAAGAAAAAAATCAAGTTAAAGAAGAACAAGTTAAAGAAGAAAAAGAAGATTTAAAATTAGAAAAACAAAACGAAAAAGAAGAGGATAAAAATACTAAAAAAGTTCATCAATCAGTTAGGGTTGACCTTGAAAGATTAGATAAATTCATGAATTTAGTAGGAGAACTTGTAATTCATAGAACTAGACTAGAGCAGATAAGCAAAGATTTTAAATCTCAGGAACTTCATGAAACTCTAGAACAAGTAGGAAGAATAACAACAGACCTTCAAGATCTTGTAATGAAGGTTAGAATGCTTCCTATAGAGAAAGTATTTAATAGATTCCCAAGAATGGTAAGGGATCTTGCAAAGGAACTAGGAAAGGAAGTAGAATTAATTATAAAGGGTGAAGACACTGAACTTGATAGAACAGTAATCGATGAAATTGGAGAACCTCTTGTTCATCTTTTAAGAAATGCCATAGACCATGGTATTGAAACTCCAGAAGAGAGGATAAAACAAGGAAAGAGCGCCAAGGGAACAGTAAAACTTATAGCTTATCAAGAAGGAAATAAAGCTGTTATAAAGGTTGAAGATGATGGAAAAGGTATTGACATAAATAAAATAAAGAAAAAGGCAGAGCAGCTAGGAATAAATACCGAAGGAATGACAGAACATGATATTAAAAACCTCATATTCCTTCAAGGCTTTAGCACCAGTGAAAAAGTTACAGACATATCTGGAAGAGGAGTTGGAATGGATGTTGTAAAAACGAAAATAACATCCCTTGGAGGAAGTATTGAGGTTATAAGCGAGTTAGGAAAGGGAACAGCATTTATAATAAGGCTTCCATTGACACTATCTATAATACAAGCCCTTTTAGTTAAAGTTGCAGAAGAAACCTTTGCTATATCCCTTGGATTTATTGATAGGGTTATAAAGATAAAGTTAAATGAAATAAAGGTTTCTAACAATAAAGAAGTTATAATATACAGAGATAATGTAATACCTATTGTAAGGCTTTCTCAAAGGTTGAATTTACCAGAAGTTGATTCAGATGAAAAATTTGTAGTTATTGTAAAAGTTGGTGAAAAGACAGTTGGACTTTTAGTAGATTCTCTTTTAGGACAGCAGGAAATAGTTATAAAACCTATAGGAAAACTTTTACAAAACCAAAAAGAATATGTAGGCGCAACTATATTAGGAGATGGTTTAGTAACATTAATATTGGATGTTGCAGCTTTAATATAAGTAGGTGAGAAGTATGGAATTTAATCTTAATGAAATTCAACTGGATGCTTTAAAGGAAATAGGAAATATAGGTGCTGGCAATGCTGCGACAGCGTTGTCGCAGCTTATAAATAAAAAAGTTGACATGTCTGTTCCTCAAGTGGACATACTTTTATTTAATGATATGTTAACAAGAATAGGAAACGAAGAGGAAACAGTTATAGCTGTTCTTTTAAAGGTTTTTGGGGATGCACCGGGGAACATATTATTTGTAATGAAACCCGATAGTGCAAAAATTATTGCAGATGAAATGTTAACAGGTTTTTCAGAAACAACTGAAGAGCTTTATTATTCTGTTTATCAAGAACTTGGAAATATTTTAGGAAATTCCTATTTAAATGCTTTATCAAAATTTACGGATTTGAACTTGATAGGTTCTGTGCCTTATGTTGTTGAAGATATGTTAGCTGCTATTTTAAGCACAAGCTTTATTGATGCAGAACAGTATAGCGATTATGTTTTAGCCATTGATACAAAATTTACTCAAGATGACAAAGAATCTGGCGGATATTTTTTCTTTATTCCAAAGCCAGGTTCTTTAGAAGTTATATTATCAAAATTAGGATTATAAAGGGAGGATTTATCATGGCAAGAGTGTTAATTGTAGATGATGCTGCTTTTATGAGAATGATGTTAAAGGATATACTTATAAAGAATGGCTATGAAGTTGTAGGAGAAGCTCCAAATGGTCTTAAAGCTGTTGAATTGTATAAGCAGGAAAGACCAGATGTTGTTACAATGGATATAACTATGCCTGAGATGGATGGCATTCAAGCTGTTAAAGAAATTAGAGCTTTTGATCCAAATGCAAAAATAATAATGTGTTCAGCTATGGGACAACAAGCAATGGTTATGGAAGCAATAAAATCAGGGGCTAAGGACTTTATAGTTAAACCCTTCCAACCAGAAAGAGTTTTAGAGGCTTTAAAGAAGGTTTTAGGATAGGAGTGAATATATATGCAAATAGTAATATTCACCCTAGGCAATGAAAAATTTGCCTTAGATACATCAATTGTCCATGGGATTGAAAAGATGATGAGCATAACAAAAGTTCCTAATGCTCCTTATTATGTTAGAGGGCTTATAAATTTAAGGGGTAGCATTATAACAGTAGTAGATTTAAAATCTTTATTAAACAAATATGCACAAGAGGAAGAAGAAAATATTATAGTTGTTGAAGTAAATGAAGAAAAGATAGGATTGATAGTAGATAAAGTTGATGAAGTTATAGAAATAGAAAACGAAATGATAGAAAAGTCCGTTGAAAGTATGTCATATATAAAGGGAATAATAAACTTAGAAGGACAAATAATAACGCTCTTGGAGGGAGAGGCCCTTTTAGCAAGATAGGAGGGATTTTATGGGAGAAATTTTGACTCAAAGTGAAATAGATGCCCTCCTTTCAGCCTTAACAGCTGGAGAAATACAACTTGATGAGAGCGCTCCTGTTGAAAAACAAAAAGTAAAGAAATATGATTTTAAAAGGCCAAATAAGTTTTCAAAGGAGCATTTAAGAACTTTAGAGATGATATATGATAACTTTGGGCGTATTGCTGCAAACTATCTTACAGCAAGTTTAAGAACATCTACCCAATTTAAAGTTATTTCAATTGAACAGATTACCTTTGAAGAATTTATATACTCTGTCCCAAACCCTACTATTTTAATGACCTTTTACTTAGAACCCTTTACTGGGCCTTTCATATTTGAAACAGGACCTTCTTATGTTTTCGAAATTATAGATCTAATGTTTGGAGGTTCGGGGAAAGGTCAATATAAAACAAGGGATTTTACAGACATTGAAAAAAATATAATCAAAAAATTGAATTTAAAACTTTTAGAAAACTTAAAAATGGCTTGGGAGGATATTTTAGATGTAAATGTAGTATTTGAAAATTTAGAAACAAATCCTGTATTAAACCAAGTTATTGCTCCAAATGAGCCAGTCTGCTTAATTACTTATTCTGTAACAATAGGTAGCAATCAGTGTTATATAAACATGTGTATTCCATATATATCCATAGAAAAGTATATAGATAGGCTTGTTATTCAATATAAAGGAGCTACCTTTGATAAAGAAAACCAAGAATTTAAGGAAAAATTAAAAAAGAATTTAATGCCTGTAAAACTTAATTGTTTTGTAGAACTTGGTAAAACTAATATATCCGTTGAGGACTTTTTAAATCTTTCAGTTGGTGACGTTTTAATTTTAGATAAAAAAGTTAATGAGCCTATTGATATGTATATAGAAGATAAGCCTCATTATAAGGTTTATCCTGGAAAAATTGGCAAAAAGTTAGGAGTTCAAATTTTTGAAATACTAGATAAGGATGTGAAAGAAGATGAATGATGGAATACTTTCACAAGCAGAAATAGATGCTTTACTGAATGGAATTAATACTACTAAAATTGAGGAATTAACAGAAGAAGAAAAAGACCTTTTAGGTGAAATAGGAAATATATCAATGGGTTCAGCCTCAACGGCGCTATCTTCTATTTTAGGCAAGATGGTAAATATAACTACCCCAAGGGTTAGTGTAACTACTTTAAATGATATAAAAAAAGAATTTAACATTCCAATAATGACCCTTGAGGTAGAATATATTGAAGGTCTTAAAGGTTCAAATATACTTCTTATAAGAATAGATGATGCTTCAATAATTGCCGATATAATGATGGGAGGCTCAGGAACCAATGTAAAAACTGAGCTTTCGGAAATTGAAGTAAGCGCTGTTCAAGAGGCTATGAACCAAATGATAGGTTCTTCAGCAACTTCCCTATCTACTATGCTTAATATGCCTATAAATATCACTCCTCCAATTGCAAAGATTTGGAATAATGATGTTAAAAAATTATCAGATCTTATAAATGAAGATGAAAAAATAGTAAGGATATCCTTTAAGCTTACAATAGAAGACCTTTTAGATAGTGAAATAATGCTTTTACTGCCTATTGAAACTGCAAAGATGATTGTAAACAAGATGATGGGAGGCTACACAGAGCCTCAGCAAGAGGAACAAGAGATTAAAGCTAAGGATTCTTATGAAAAAGTTGAAAAAGAAGCAAAACAAGAGTCTAAAAATGATATGAACGTTTCAAAGGCCGTGTTTTCTGACCTTACACCTGTATCCTCAAAGGAAAAGCATAACATAGAACTTATACTTGATGTTCCTCTTGAGATTTCTGTTGTTCTTGGAAGAACTAAAAAGACTATAAAAGAAATACTAGAACTTGGTCAAGGTTCATTGATTGAACTTGATAAATTGACTGAGGAGCCCGTTGAAATTTTAGTAAACGGTAAAAGAGTAGCTTATGGGGAAGTTGTTGTAATTGATGAAAACTTTGGTGTTAGAATAACAAGTATTGTAAATAACGAAGAAAAAATAAAAAGTCTCAAAGGTTGATTTCAAGCCCCGTAAAGGTTTTCAAAACCTTTACGGGGCTTTTACAAAATTAATCTAAAGTTTTACTCATATATCTACGATAAGTAAATTAGAAAATTAACTGAGGTGATTTTATGAGGATAAGGTTTGATATAAACAATGTTATTAATGCTTATAATAAAAACTTAAACTTAAATAAATCCAGCAATATAAACAAAAAAGAAGATACCGTTGAAATATCAAAGGCTGGAAAGGAGATTGCAAAATTTTTAGAGCTTTCAAGGAATGTTGAAATTGATGAAAGTAACGCAGAAAAAATAGAAAAAATAAAAAAACTTATTAAAGAAGGAAAATATGTTGTTGATGATGAGCTTCTTGCAAAAAGCATAATACAAGCTATGAAAGAAAGGGATAGATGATGGAAGCAAAAGATATAATATTTAAACTTATAGATACATTAAATGAATACAATAGCCTTCTTGACATAGAAAAAGAAGCTCTAATAAAGGATGATGGAAAAACAATTGCAAAGCTTTTAGAAAAGAAAAAGGAGATTGCTTTAACTTTATCTTACCTTGAAAAGAAAAGACAGGAAGTTTTAAATCAAAAAAGTCTTGATGATTTAGTAAATGAAAAAATTATATCAAAAGATGCAGCAAAAGAGCTTAAAGATATTGTAAATATAATCAAAGAAAAAAATGAAACAAACATTATTTTAACAAAGCAATCTTTAAGCTATATAAGAATGATGAATAACCTTTTATCTCCTTCTCAAAATGTTATATACCAAAAATCAGGCAAAGTAGATTCTAAGCCACAAAGCAACATATTTAATGCTACCATTTAGGGGGAAATAATATGAGTGGACTTTTTAATACATTTAATATAGTAAAACGTGGAATGTTTGCTCAACAAACAGCTTTAAATGTAGTATCCCACAACGTTGCAAATGCAAATACTGAAGGATATTCTGTTCAAAGGGCAAACTTAAAAACAAGTCAGCCCTTTGGAATGCCTTCTTTAACAACTGCTGCAGAACCTGGCCAAATAGGGACTGGAGTTGAAGTTGCAAGTATTACAAGAACAAGGGATGAATTTTTAGATTACTATATAAGAAAAGAAACCAGCACATTAAAAAGATATGAAGCAAGGGAATATTTCCTATCAGAAATAGAAGCAATATTTACAGAGCCTTCTGATACAGGAATTGCAACTTTATTTTCAAACTTTTGGGATGCATGGCAGGGGCTTGCTACAAACCCTGAAAGTTCAACAGCAAGAACGCTTGTTATAAGCAATGCAGAGGCCCTAACTCATGGTATAAATCAAACTTATATCCAGCTTGAGGATAGAGAAATTGGAATTGCAGACCTTATACAACAGCAGATATTTGAAGTTTCTAATATTTTAGCTCAAATAGCGGATTTAAACGAGCAGATTAAATCTGTTGTTGTAGGAGGTAAAATTCCAAATGACCTTTTAGACAGAAGAGATCTTTTACTTGATAAATTATCCGAACGTTTTGATTTTGATATTAAAAAGACGGATTACATGAGCATAAAAATATTGCCAAAGCTAAATAACGGAGCAGTAGATGAAAACAATCCTATTCTTACCGATTCAAAAATAAATAAAGGCCTAGCCTTTGTAAACGATATAACATTAACATTAACTGAAGGCCAAAAGGAAATAAAGAAAAAGGATTTTCCAATTATAGTTAAAAAGGATGAAATATCAAGCATAAAACTGTCTCTTAATATAAATGGAGATATAAACAAACCTGTAGAAATTGAAATAAATCAAGATGAGATGAAAAACTTTTTAAATGTAGAAGAAATAAAGGATTCAGAAGGCAATGTAATGTCCTATAGAATAAACTTTATAACTCCTCATGTGGTACTTTACGATATACAAGAATATAAATCAGGAACTTTAAAAATAGAAAGTGCCCCATTTTTCAATGGAAGTTTAAAAGGATTAGATTCTTTGTATTCTGAAATAAATGACTATAAGCTTCAGCTTAACAACCTTGCAAGGGCCCTTGCAATTTCAGTAAACACAATCCATTCAAACTCAACCAATTCAAATGAAGGAATAAACTTTTTTAACATAGAGGCAGAAACCGATCTTAAAGCTGCAAAGGTTATTTCTATAAATCAAAAGCTTAAGGAAGATGTATCTTTAATAAATGCAGGAAAGATAATAGATAGAAATTCTAAAGATTATGCTCCAGGAAATGGTGAAAGAGCCCTTATAATTGGTCAGCTAAGGAACATAAGAATGGAAATTTTAAAGATAACTTCAAGGGAAGAGTTTTTAAAAAATGTTTATGTAGATAAAGATGGTAACCCTTTAACTTCAGCAAGTTTAAATGGTCCAAACCTTGCAGATAAAGATTCAACAAAAATTTACAGTAACAACTCAGGAACAACTATGGACAACTATTTTAAAGCTACAATTTCTCAGCTTGGTGTATCAAACCAAGAGGCTAAGAGAATGGTTAAAAATCAGCAATTCCTTGTTGACCAGCTTGTTGTAAGAAGAGAATCTGTCTCAGGGGTTTCCTTAGATGAAGAGATGACTAACATGCTTCAATTTCAAAGAGCTTATGAAGCAAACGCAAAAATGATAAGCGTAATAGATGAACTTTTAGATGTGGTTGTAAACGGTTTAATAAGAAGGTAGGTGATTAGATGAGAATAACCCATAAAGTTTTAACCCAAAACTTTTTAGCTAACTTAAGGGTAAACCTTGAAAATATGCAAAAATATCAAAACCAACTATCTTCAGGTCATGAAGTTCAAAAGCCTTCTGATGATCCTTTTAAAGTAGCAAGAACTATGGAATTAAAAGCTTCCATTGCGGCAAATGAAAGATACCATACAAACATTCAAGAGGGCATAGATTGGTTAAACACTATAGACGTTGCTTTAGGACAAATAGGGGATGCCCTTCAAACCGTTCGCGAAAAAACAATTCAAGGGGGAAATGGTGCTTATACAAAAGAAGAGCGCCTTGCAATAGCAAAGCATATAAGACAAATTAAAGAACACATAATGCAGATTGGAAATACTTCCTATGATGGAAGGTATGTGTTTGGAGGAGATAAAACTACAAATCCACCCTTTAAAATGGAGGGGGATAAAGTTATATACGTAGGTTCAGATAACGGCCTTTATAAAGAAATGGCAAATGGAGTTATAATAGATATATCAGTAAAGGGAAGCTTATTTGCCAATAATTCACAAAGTCAGGAGGAATCAGGTATATTTAAAACTTTAACAAAAATAATTGAAAAGCTTGAAAACAATGAAGATCCAAGCGTTTTTTTAGGGGAGCTTGACGAGCATTTTAATGAGATATTAAGATTAAGAGCTGATGCTGGAGCAAGACAAAAAAGACTTGAAGATATGCTTTCAAAAAATGAAACAGAAACCTTTAATATGACAGAGCTTTTATCAAAAACCTATGACATAGATGTTGCCAAAAAAGTTATGGAATATAAAGTTATGGAAGCAATATATACAGCTTCTTTGCAAACAGGAGCTAAAATACTTCAGCCAAGCTTATTAGACTTTTTAAGGTAGGTAGGTTTATATGATGATAGACACAAAGTTTTTCGGACAAGTTGAGATAAATGAAGATGAAATTTTATACTTTGAAAAAGGACTTCCTGGACTTGAGGATTATAAAAGATATACGATAATAAAGGTTGAAGATAGCAATCTTTACTGCCTTCAAAGTATAGACGAAAAAAACATAGCCCTTTTGATGATAATTCCTTGGGATTATTTTAAGGATTATGAAATAGCCCTTTCTAATGAAGAAATAAAAGAGCTTAATATAAACTCCTATGAGGATGTTATGGTTTATAATATAATAACCGTAAGAGACGATAAAGTAACAGCAAATCTTCTTGCCCCTGTAGTTTTAAATGTAAAAAATAACAAAGCTAAGCAAATAATATTAAATGATAAAAAATACAGCATAAGGCAGGAGATAAAATGCTTGTCTTGACAAGAAAACAGGGAGAGTCCATCCTCATAGGAGAGGAAATTGAAATTAAAATAATAGAGGTGTCAAAAAATGAAGTAAAAATAGGGATACAAGCCCCAAAGGATGTAAAGGTAATAAGAAAAGAGCTTATATTTGAAATTAAAAACGAAAACCTAGAATCCCTAAAAGGAATAGAAAAGCTTTTAAAAAGGGGGTAAGAAAATGCCAAGCACTTTAAGAATAACTGGACTTGCAACAGGCCTTGATGTTGATAACATGGTAAAACAGCTTATGCAGGCAGAAAGAGTAAAGGTTGATAAGGTAAAACAAGATAAACAGTTGATAGAATGGAAGCAGGAGCTTTACAGGGAAATAATAGGGGATTTGATGTCCTTTAAAAATACCTATTTTGATGTGTTAAATAAGGATAAATATATTTTATCCTCAAATAACTTAACACCCTATACAGTGTCTATAGACTCAAATGCTCCTTTAAAGGTTTCTGCAACAAGCGATGCTCAAACAGGCCAGTATGAAATAAAAGTTTTAAACCTTGCAAAAAGCGCAGGTGTAAATAAAAATTTAAATGATGGTGCTACTTTAGATTCCAAACTTTCAGATGTAGATATTAATGCATCTTTTATTAAAATAAATTATAACGGAGTAGAAAAAGAAATATCCTTAGACTCTTCAATGAAACTTAGGGATTTAATAAATAAAATAAACATAGAAACTGCTGGTGCGGTAAAGGCAAGATTTAGCGAACTTACCAAAACCTTAACCTTTGAAACTTCAAAAACAGGAAGTAGTGCATCTTTAAATGTAAGTTTTTTAGATTCAAATAAAAATGTTATAGAAACTTTAAACGGTCAAGGACAAAATGCCATAGTTTCTATAAAAGAGCCAGGAAACTCAAATTTTATTCAGGTTGAAAAGGAAACTAATACCTTTACAATAGATGGAGTTGTTTACACTTTAAATGGAGTAACGGAAGGGGATGTATCAATAAAATTTACTGTAAATATAAATTCACAGCCTGTAATTGATAAAATAAAGGAATTTGTAAACAAATATAATGAAATAATAGATAAAATAAACAAAAAGCTTTCTGAAAAAAGAAACTATTCCTATAAACCTTTAACTGAGGATCAAAAAAAGGAATTGAAAGAAGATGAAATAAAAAAATGGGAAGAAAAAGCAAAGGAAGGTTTGTTAAAGGGCGACAGCATCCTTGAGAATTTAGTGTTTAACTTAAGACAAGCCTTCTTTGAAAAGGTTGAAGGTATTGGAATAACTCTTCAAGAAATAGGGCTTTCTACCTCTAGCGACTATACTCAAAAAGGAAAAATTGTAATAGATGAAACAAAACTTAAAACTGCCCTTGAAACAAGAGGACAGGAGGTTATAAATCTTCTTGTTAAAACTTCTGATATAGCTTATGATCCAAACAAAACTTATTCATCAAGGCAGGATAGAAACAAACAAATAGGTATTTTCCAAAGGATTAAAGACATACTTGAGGATAACATAAGGACTACAAGAAACAGCTCTGGGAAAAAAGGTGTTTTACTTGAAAAGGCAGGAGTAAAGGGAGATGTTACAGAGTTTAATAGTCTTTTATCAAAGGAAATAAAAGAAAAGGAAAGGTTAATAAGCGACCTTGAAAAAAAACTTTTTGATAAGCAGGAAAAATACTATAAGGATTTTGCAAAACTTGAAAAAGCTATGCAAAAATTCAATGACCAGGCAAATTGGCTTTATTCTCAAATAGGAGCGATGAATAAATAATGGAGGTTGTAAAAATTTTAAATGAATACAAAAATGCTTCAATTAACCTTTTAAAAGCCTTAGAAGAGGAAAATTATGATGTTTTACAAGATTTTTTAAACAAAAGACAAGAATTAATTGATGTTTTAAAAACTTTTAAAGACAAGACTCTTTTAAAAGATTTAATCAAAGAATTAGATTTAATAAGCCTAGAAAACAAAATACAACAAACCTTTAAAGAAAAATATTTAAAACTAAAAGATGAACTAAAATCCTTTAATGCAAAAAAAAGCGCCTCAAAAACTTATTTTAAACCGCAAACCTTAGATTCCTTTTTTTTAAATAAAAAATTTTAAAAAAACCCCTAAAGTAAACAAAAAAAACTTCGAAAAAATATAATAGAGAGGGAAGGGACTCCCTCAAAAAATAAAATCAAGGAGGAGATAAGTATGATAATCAATCACAATCTTAATGCGATGAACGCACACAGAAATCTTGGTATGAATAATGTTGCTTTAGGAAAGTCAGTTGAAAAGCTATCATCAGGTCTTAGAATTAACAGAGCAGGAGACGACGCAGCAGGACTTTCAATTTCTGAAAAAATGAGGGCACAAATAAGGGGATTACAACAAGCTTCAAGAAACGCTCAAGATGGAATTTCTATGATACAAACTGCAGAAGGTGGATTAAATGAAATACATTCAATTTTACAAAGAATGAGAGAACTTGCTGTTCAAGCTGCTAATGGAACAAATGCTAGCGAAGACCTAAGTGCAATTCAAAATGAAATTAGTTCATTAATTAACGAAATTGATCATATTGCAACAGCTACAGATTTTAACGGGACTAAGGTATTAAATTCTACTAGTGATATAGATTTACGTATAGGACACTCTAAAGAAAATGATGATAAGATGACAATTGATTTAAGCAAAATCAATTCCAAAGCTTCCGATTTGGGTGTTGATAAGGTGGACATTACAAGTGACGCAGTAGGAGCAATAGGAACTATAGATACAGCAATTAATACAGTTTCAGGGTATAGATCAAAACTAGGAGCATATCAAAATAGACTTGAACATACGATAATAAACTTAGACAACGCTGCAGAAAACTTAACAGCAGCAGAATCAAGAATTAGAGACGTAGACATGGCAAAGGAAATGATGAACTTTACAAAGAACAATATTCTAGCTCAAGCTGCACAAGCAATGCTTGCACAAGCTAACCAAATGCCTCAACAAGTTCTACAATTATTAAGATAATAATCCTATCGGAGGGTCAGAGGAAAATTCCTCTGACCTCCTTTTAAATAGGAAGGAGAAAATATATGGCAAATGGTAAAAGAATAGTACTTCAACCAACATATATGAAAGAGTTCAAATGTATAGGTGGAGCATGTGAAGATAGCTGCTGTGTAGGTTGGAGAGTAGACTTAGATAAAGAAACGTATTTGACATATAAAAAGATACAAGATGAAGAGCTTAAACCATTGTTTGATAAAAAGGTAAATAGAAAACATAACCAAAAATCAGATGAATCCTATGGAAATATAAAAATGAATAGAGATGGAAGATGTCCATTTTTAGATGAAAACAATCTTTGTATGATTCAAAAAAAGCTTGGGGCAGAATACTTATCAGATACGTGTAAGTTTTATCCAAGAATAGTAAATAGAGTAGATGGAAAATATGAAAGAAGTGCAACAATGTCTTGCCCAGAAGTTGCAAGATTAGCTCTTTTAAATAAAGAAGGAATAGTATTTGAACAATATGAAGAAGAAGATGAAGAAAATAGAATAAAGGTGCATTCAGTATTTGATACAGAAGGACATCTTTATATAAATAAACCACAAAGATATTTTTGGGAAATAAGACTATTTAGCTTAGCATTACTACAAAATAGAAAATATACATTAGATGAGAGACTAATATTACTTGGAATAGTATATAAGAAGTTAAATGAATTAAAAGAAAATGGAAATACAAAGGATATACCTCAGCTGCTTGAAATATATAATCAAATGATAGAAAATGGAGATTTCAAGGAGCAAATAGAAAAAGTTCCAACAAATTTACAAATACAAATGCGAATAGCAAAGGAACTTGTAGATATAAGAGTAGCATTAGGACTAAACAATCAAAGATATTTAGAATGTTTAAAAGAAACTCTACTTGGTCTTGGCTATGTTGATGAATTTGATATAAATGAAGTTGTAAATAAATACAATGAAGGAAATGAAAAATACCTTAAACCATATTTAAAAGAAAAGGAATATATACTTGAAAATTACCTTGTAAATGAATACTTTAAAGAATTAATGCCCTTTGGAAAGTTTAAAACAATGTGGGATTCATACATCTTCCTGTGCCTATTATACAGCATAGTAAAACTTCACTTAATTGGAATGGCAAACGTTCATCAAGGACTAAAGGATGAAAATGTGCTTAAACTCATCCAATCTATCTCTAAGTTAATACTTCACAGTAACACTTTCATTCAAAGAATAGTGAAAATTATAAAAGATAGCAATGTAGATAGCTTAGCATATATGGCTATATTAGTAAAAAGCTAATAAGGTGAAGATATGAAATATGGTGATGTAGAAAAGCTAGCTATGTAAAATGGAAGATGAAAGTGTATGATGAAATAATACCTAAAAATATTAGTTAAAAGAAGATACACGAGGAAGGCAATGCTAAAAAGCAAAGCCTTCCTTATTTATTTCTCCCTAAAGTTTTATTTTTTATTTCCGATAAAAAAATTAGAATACATAAGGGGTGGGAAGGATGGAGATTCAAAAGGTTAACATTAGTAATAATGTTAATTATCAAATAAAGCAGGTAGAAATGAATAATATAAAGATGAACAAACAAAATGAAAATGTTGAACATATGTATAATAAAAAAGAAGTTGAAAAGGCAGTTGAGCTTGCTAATAAGTATTTAAAGGCTTCAACTCATCTTAAGTTTGAAATACATGAAAAGACTAATGATATTATAGTAAAAATAATAAAGGATGATACAGGAGAGGTTTTAAAGGAAATTCCTCCAAAGAAAATACTTGATATGGTGGCAACTATGATGGAAGTTTTTGGACTTTTCATAGATGAAAGAAGATAGGGGGAAGCTTATGGGCATAAATCCTATTACTCTTGATAAAATAGACCCCCTTGTAATAAAACAGCTTGAAGCAAAAATAGTAGATAAGATAGTTCATGAAGTAAAAAGTGCTGAATTAAAAAAAGATAATAAAGAAAAAGGATTTGATGAGGAAAGGCAAAGAAAGGCCTGTGAGAACTTTGCTTTTATTTTGGAAAAGTATAAAATTGGGCTTGAATACAAGGTAGAAAAGAATAAAGTAAAAATAAAGCTAAGGGATAAGGATGGGAAAATAATTATTGAAACAGAGGTTGATGATGTTGAAAATTTTTTAGAATCTTTTAGTAAATTAACGGGCAAAATAATTGATTTAAGAGGGTGATGTCATGATAAATTCAAATGCAATAAATGCGTATCAGCAAAATAGTGTTTTTACAGCTTCTAAAGAAAAACTTTTATTGATGCTTTATGATGGTCTTGTAAAGTTTATAAGGCTAGCTATAGCTGGAATAGAAGAAAAGGATATTAAAAAAGCCCATGAAAATTTTATAAAAGCCCAAAACATTATTTTAGAATTTATGGCAACACTAAATATGGAGGTTGGAGGAGAAATAGCAAAATCTTTAATGCTTTTATATGATTATATGTATAGAAGGCTTGTTGAAGCTAATATTAAAAAAGATAAACAGATAGCAGAGGAAGTTTTAGGATTTGCAGTAGAGCTTAAAGAAACCTTTGAAGAAGCTTATAAAAAGATTAAAAAGTAAAGTAAAAATTTAGCCCTATTTTAAGGGCTTTTATTTTTTGTCAAAAATTTTTATGGAAAGTTTTGCTAAATAGTATTGATTTTAATGCATTTTTTTGTAAAATTATTATGTAGCTTAACTTTATTAATTAATTGTATTAAAATATTAACTAAATTTTAAATTAGTAAAAAATGTTTGTATTTAGTTGACACTTGTCGTTGTGTGTAATAAATTAATATTAGAACTGTTTAGGAGGATGTCGATTTATGATAAAAAATATTGATGAGTTAAGTTATTTAATGTTAAAAAAAGCTTTAGATGCGACAAGTGCAAGGAATAAAGCCATAGCCCATAATATTTCAAATGTTAATACAAAAGGCTATAAAGCCTTTAGGGTAGTTTTTGAAGACAAATTAAAGGGCATATTAAAAGGAGAAAGTGTTCCATTAGTTACTACAAACGAAAAACATATAGATGGTGGAAAAAGCTTGGAAAGATTAAGCTATGAAATAAAAAGAGATACTTCTTCCTCTATGAGGTTAGATGGAAACAATGTTGACATTGATTATGAAATGGCAAATTTAGCAGCTAATGCCATACTCTATAATGCCTTGGTATCCCAAGCAAACAGCAAAATAGCATTAAAAAGGTATATCATAACCGAAGGGAGAAGATAGTTTATGAATAATATTTTTAATGCCTTAAGAATTAGTGCGAGTGGAATGTTAGCAGAAAGGCTTAGAATGGAAGTTATATCGGATAACATAGCAAATGCAGAAACTACAAGGACTCCATCAGGAGGCCCCTATGTTAGGAAGATGGTTTCCTTTGAAGAAAATTTAACTAGATTTTTAGATAAGGATAATAAATATAAACAACGCTTTAATGGGGTTAAGGTGTCTTCCATATCAAAGGATCCAAGCCCCTTTAAAAAGGTTTATGACCCAAACCATCCTGATGCAGACAAAGATGGTTATGTTCTAATGCCTAATGTAAATATTTTAAATGAAATGATTGATCTTATAACTGCATCCCGTGCTTTTGAAGCTAATGTAACAGCTTTTAATACTTCAAAGCAAATGATGATGAAAGCGTTAGAAATTGGAAGGTAGGGATTTTAGATGAATATAAATGCTGTTAATTTAAATGATTTAGCTTTTCAAAAAAACAGCACTCAAAACAGCATAATAAACTTTGAAAATTATTTAAAGGAAGCTTTAGATAAAGTTAATGAAAAACAAATAGAAGCAGAAAAAGCTACTATAGATCTTATTACTGGTGAAGCTGAAGATATTCATTCTGTTTTATTAAAAACAGAAGAGGCAAGGCTTTCTTTAGAACTTGCCGCACAGATAAGAAATAAACTTGTTGAGGCATATCAAGAAATTATGAGAATACAAATTTAGTTAAGCTTCGAAGGAGTGCTATTGATGGATAAACTAAAAGATATGCTAAATAAATTAAAGGAGAAGTGGAAAACTTTTAATACTACTAAAAAAGTTTTAATATTATCTTTAATTACTTTTATAATAGCAGGATTTATATTATCTGTTGTATATTTTACTCGTGAAAAATATGCGGTTTTATTTTCTGACCTTCAACCTCAGGATTCACAAGCTATAATTGAAAAGTTAAAACAACAGAAGGTTTCATATAAAATTCAAGGTAATGCTATTTTGGTTCCTGAGGAAAAAGTAGATGAGCTAAGGCTTACTGTTCTTGAAAATGGTTATTTGCCATCTAGTGGACAAGGTTGGAGTTTGTTTGATCAAAGTAAATTTGGAGTTACAGATACAGAAGCAAAAATTATGTATCAAAGGGCTCTTCAGGATGAGCTTGCAAGGACAATAGAAAGTTTTGATGAAGTTGAAAAAGCAAGGGTTCATCTTGTTTTACCTGATGATACCGTTTTTGCAAAGGATACATCAAAGGCAAGGGCTTCGGTTACTTTAAAATTAAAAGGAGGACAAACGCTTCCTCCAGAAAAGGTTAAGGCAATAGTTGCTCTAATTTCAGGAAGTGTAAAGGATCTTCCAAAGGAAAATGTAGAGGTTATAGATAGTAACATGAACCTTTTAACAGAAAATTTATTTGATGATACACTAAACGGAACATCATCAGCTTTAAAACAGCAGGAGATAGAAAGACAATTTGAGGCTAGATTAGAAAAAGATGTTTTGTCAATGCTTGAAACTGTTTTTGGTAAAGATAAGGTAACGGTTAAAATAAATGCAGATTTAGATTTTGATTCCACATCCGTTACTACTATAAAATATGATAAAGATGCAATAATAAGAAGCCAGCAAAAAATAAGGGAAGTAGCAAGCGATTCATCAGGTTCAGGTGGAGGTTCAGATCCCCTTTCGAATAATATGAGCAACACCATAGGCAATAATTCAAGTCAGTCCTCTAATACTCAAAGAGAGGAAGAAATTACAAACTACGAAATAGGACAAACTGAAGAAAAAGTTATAAAAGCTCCAGGTGAAGTAAAAAGGCTTACTGTTTCGGTGGTTATAGATGGAAATTTAAGCGATGCAGAAAAGCAGACTATAAAAAACATAGTTGCTGCTGCAACAGGATATTCTGAACAAAGAGGAGATCAGATAAATATAGAGGCTTTAACTTTTAATACTGAATGGAAGGATAGGGCTCAAAAGGATTTAGAGGAGATGCAAAAGCAATTAGAACAAAAGGAAAAGATAAAAATGTATTCTATAGCTGGAGTTTTATTGCTTTTATTAATAGGAGGAGTTATATTCTTTATAAGATCAAGAAGAAAGAAAAAGAAAGAAGAGGAGCATCATATCGATGTCGTTATTTCAGATACTCTGCCAAAGCCTCAGGTTTCATATGAGCCAGTTTTATCTGAAGAAGAGGAGATGGACTTAGAAAAAGAAATAAGAAACTATGCAACAAAGAAGCCAGAACAGGTAGTAGAAGTTATAAGGACTTGGCTTGCTGAGGATGAGAGGTGATCATATGCCAAGGGATTCAAGTAAGTTAACAGGAGTTCAAAAGGCAGCTATTTTATTTATAACTTTAGGACCTGAAGCTTCGGCACCTATTTTAAAAAGGCTTCCTGAGTCTGAAATACAAAAGATTACCTTTGAAATAGCAAATATGCCAAAGATAAAAAAAGAAGTTAAAGAAGAAGTTTTAAGGGAATTTGTAAATTTAAATAAAGCTAAAGACTATATATTAGAAGGTGGATTTGAATATGCAAAAAATCTTTTAAGTAAAGCTTTAGGAACTCAAAAAGCCCTTGAAATCATAGAAAAGGTTTCAGAAATAACTCAGCAATATAGACCCTTTGGCATTGCCAGAAAAGCTGATGCAACTCAAATTTTAAATGTAATAATAAACGAACATCCTCAAACCATAGCTTTAATTCTTTGCTATCTTCAACCTGAAAAGGCGGCTCAAGTTTTATCCGGGCTTCCAGAGGATTTACAAGTTGAGGTAGCAAAGAGAATAGCAACCATGAACAATACTTCCCCTATGTTTATAGAGGAAGTTGAAGAAATACTTGAAAAGAAGCTATCAAATGTTATAAGGCCTGACTATCAGCAAATAGGTGGCATTCAAACCCTTGTTGAAATTATAAATCATGTTGATAGGTCAACAGAAAAATCTATACTTGATGAACTTGACAGAGAACAGCCAGAACTTGCAGAAAAAATTAGAGAAAATATGTTTGTATTTGAAGATATCGTCACCCTTGATAATGCTTCTATACAACGCGTATTGCGTGAAGTTGATCAAAAGGATCTTGCACTAGCATTAAAAGGAGCTTCAGAAGAGGTTCAAAATGTTATATTTAGCAATATGTCAAAACGTGCTGCTCAGTCTTTAAAGGAAGATTTAGAATTTATGGGTCCTGTAAGGCTTGTTGATGTTGAAAAAGCTCAGCAAGCTATAGTTGCAATAATAAGACGTCTTGATGAAGCTGGTGAAATAATTATTTCAAGGGGTGGAGATAATGCAATCATCTTATAAAATAATAAAGTCAACTTCAGTAAAGGGTGATGCATTGATTTCTCCACCCGTTATCGAAAAAATTATTGAAAAGAATTTATCAGAAGAAAACAATGAAGAAAAGACCATAGAAATTTTAAAAAATTCCATTTTTGAAGATGCAAAGCAAAAAGCAAAAGTTATAATAGAATTAGCTCAAAAGGAAGCAGAAAACATGATTTTTGAGGCCAATCAAAAAAGAGAGTCTATCTTTGAAGAGGTTAAACAAGAGGCCTACAGCGAAGGCTATTCCATAGGTTATCAAGAAGGTTATAAAAAAGGATATGAAGAAGGAAAACAAGAGGCTGAAAGTCTAAAGGAAAATGCTATCAGTTTTATAAAAAATGCACAAGAACAAGTTAAAGAGTATATAAAAAGCAAAGAAGAGGAAATTATAAGGTTTTCTGTTGAAATTGCAAGGCAGATAATAAAAACAGAGGTTACTTTAAATCCTGAAGCAATTGTCAACATTGCTAAAAATGTTATTTCAAAATCTCTGGATAAACATCAGATAATTTTAAAGGTAAATCCTAAGGATTATAATATTTTAAAAAGTCGAAAGGATGAGCTTGAAATTTTTGTTGAAAATCCAAACGATTTAATATTAATAGCAGATCCTGATTTGCAAGAGGGAGATATAGTTGCAGAAACTCCATCTGGCTATATAAATGCCAAAATAGATGTTCAATTGGATATTATATTAAATAATCTACTAAGGAATGATTAGTATGATGAATTTAAATTTTGATAACCTTTTGAAAAAGATAAGAAACATAGATAGTTTAAAAATGACTGGAAAAGTAAAAAAAGTTGTAGGATTAACCATAGAAGTTGAAGGATTAAAGGCTTTTGTCGGTGAAGTTTGCAAGATATATTTGAATGAAAACCTTTTTATATACGCAGAAGTTGTAGGATTTAAAGACGATGGAATACTTCTTATGCCCCTTGGTGATGTTACAGGGGTAGCTGTAGGATGTCCTGTGGAAAATACAGGAAAAACTTTAAATGTCAAAGTTGGACCTGCTCTTTTAGGAAAAGTTTTAGACGGCCTTGGTAACCCACTAGATAAGAGTAAATTAGAGTATGAAGCAGAATATAAATTAGACAATGATCCACCAAATCCTCTTGCAAGAAAAAGAATAGATACTATCATGGCAACTGGAATTAGAGCAATAGATGGTTTTTTAACCTGTGGTATAGGTCAAAGAGTTGGAATATTTGCCGGAAGTGGTGTAGGAAAAAGTACTCTTTTAGGCATGATAGCAAGATATAGCGATGCAGATGTTAACGTTATAGGGCTTATAGGGGAAAGAGGAAGGGAAGTTAAGGAATTTATAGAAAATGATCTTGGACAAGAAGGTCTTAAAAAGTCTGTTGTAGTTGTTGCAACTTCAGATCAACCACCACTTGTTAGACTAAAGGGAGCCTTCACAGCTACTGCCATTGCAGAATATTTTAGAGATAAGGGTCTTAAAGTTATGCTTATGATGGATTCTGTAACTAGATTTGCTATGGCCCAAAGAGAAGTTGGGCTAACCATTGGAGAGCCTCCTGCAACTAAAGGATATACTCCTTCGGTTTTTGCTATGCTCCCAAGGCTTATGGAAAGAGCAGGAAATTCAGATAAAGGTTCTATAACTGCTTTTTATACCGTTTTAGTTGATGGAGATGATTTAAATGAACCTATTGCTGATGCTGTAAGGGGTATTTTAGATGGACATATAGTTTTATCAAGAAAATTAGCGAATAAAAATCATTTTCCAGCCATAGATATTTTAGCTAGTATTTCTAGATTGATGCCTCAGATTGCTGATGAAAAGTTAAAGAAAAAAGCTAGTGAGCTTAGGGATATACTGGCTATTTATAGGGATTCAGAGGATTTAATTAATATAGGTGCTTATCAAAAAGGTTCTAACCCTAAAGTAGATAAAGCTATACAACTTATTGATAAGTTAAATGAATTTTTAAGGCAGGGAATAAACGAATATAGCGATTTTAAAACTACCTATGAAAGGATGCTCGCCATAGGATAGAAGGTGATTAAATGGATAAGTTTAATTTTAAATTACAAAAAGTTTTAGAGTTTAAAGTTAGTTTAGAAGAAAAGAAAAAACAAGAGTTTGCTGCAGAGCTTAAAAGGTATTATGATGAGGAGAATAAATTAAAGGAGCTTTTAGATAAAAAACATAAGCTTATTAACAACCCAATTCAATTTAGAACAGCAGTTGAATATCAAAACTATGTCAGGTATCTAAATTTTATTGACAAAATGATAGAAAATCAAACCCTTATATTAAATCAAGTTAAAATTAATGTTGAAAAGGCAAGAGATGAGCTTATAAAAGCTGTTAAAGATAAAAATATTATAGAAAAGCTCAAAGAAAAGGCTTATAGGGAATTTTTAGAAGATATGAATAAAAAGGAACAAGCTTTAAATGATGATTATGCTTTGCATTTATATTTAAGAAATGAAAGGAGGTGAAAATGTGAAGGTTGAAGCAGTAAGATTTAAAGAACAAAATGCTTTGCAATTTAGTAAAGCTGAGGATTCAGTTGATTTTGAAGCTATTTTAGAAGGCATTAGTGAAAATATGTTTAATGTTTGTCAACTTGATAAAAATAACCAAGATAAGATTAAAGACGGTGATAACATAGGTCTTGATGTTTTACAGGCAAATCTTAATAATTTTATGTTAAATTTGTACAAACAGCTAGATTCCAATTTATTAAATTTTAATTTAAAAGATTTAGAACTGGAAAAAACTGCCTTAAACCAATTGCAAAATTTAAATACTTCTTTTGTGGAAACTAATGATTATACAATTAAAGAAGCAGTTTCTGAAAAACAGTTGCAAAATATGGTTTTAAATGAGCTTATAAATTTGATACAAGAAAATGAAAAGATTTCAATTGACTTTGGTAAGATAGAAAATTTATTAAGCTTTCAAGAATCAAATGTTTATTTTAATAAAGATGTTAACATAACCGAAGAAAAAAGTCTGTTAGAATTATCTTCAAATAAAAAATTATTTGACATAAATCAAAATGTAAATGATAATTTAAAAAATATAAATCAAGATGTTACAAAACTGTCATCTAAAAATAAATTTGTGCAAAATGATGTGGTAGCTGTATCTAAAGATGATATGAATCAAATAAAAAGTGATTTGCTACAAAGTATTGATGATGTAAAATTCAGCAACTTTAAAGAAATATCTAATAAAGAAACAACTATTAAGGAAGATTATGGTTTTATAGAACATACAGCAAATAACAACGTTTTAAAAGATGTAAAAGATTTAAAGGCTGAAATTGTAAAGGTTATACCTTATTCAAAAGCAGAAGAGATAGTAGATATTGCTATTCAAAAGTTTAAGAGCATAAGGCTTCCGGATTTAACAGAACTTAGAGTTAAATTAAAACCTGAGGATTTAGGGGAAATTACAATAAAAGTTGTTCTTGAAAAAGGGGAAATAAAGGGCAACATAATTGCAGAAAAAAAGGAAGTTGCTTTGCTTTTGCAAAATAACGTAGAAAATATAAAGCAGGAACTTAGAAATAATAATTTAAATGTAAGTAATATAACTGTTTATTTATCTAACGATGGTTTAGGAAGTAGTTCAAATAGAGAATTTAGTCAGTTTTCAAGAAACAATAGACATAAAAACGTGGAATTGGAATTTGACGAAAAAATTAAGGAATCAGAAGAAGGTTTAAATATTTATGCATAAAAGGAGGTTTATATGGAAGTTTCCAAGGTTTTAAATAACGCTATAATTCAATCATCTCCCAGAAATGATATTTTAGATAAAGACGCTTTTTTAAAGATATTAACAGTTCAATTAAGATACCAAGACCCTTTAAATGCTAAAGATAATACTGAATATATAGCTCAAATGGCACAATTTGCTGCACTAGAACAGATGCAGAATTTAAACAATAGTATGCAAAAATTACTGCTTTCTCAAAAGATTATAGAAGGGACTGTTTTAATAGGAAAACAAGTTGAATTTGATGTTGGTAACTCGACCATAACAGATAAAGTTGTGTCTGTAAAGGTTGAAGGAGGCCAGGTTTACTTAAAAACAGAAAATGGAATGTACAAGATAGAACAGGTTTTAAGCGTAGGTGATGCATTAGGTGATAAATAAGATTAATAATTTAGGTTTAAATTTAAATGATTTTAATATCAAAGTAGATAGGGCTGTTGAGTTTTCAAAATTTCTAGAAAGGCAAGAGCCTGTTAAATTTTCGGGACATGCAATTGATAGGCTAAAGCAGAGAAATATAAATCTTGATAAAAGTGATTTAGAAAAGATAAATCAAGCTGTAAAAAAGCTAAAGGAAAAAGGGGGAAAAGAAAGTCTTATAATTTATAACAACATAGCTTTTATAACTAGCATTAAAAATAATACTATAATTACTGCTATTGATTCAGAAAATTTAAAGGAAAATGTATTTACCAATATTGATAGCGCAATAATTTTATAAAGGCTGGACCCGAAAGGGAGGCCTTGTCGTGGAATGACTGAAGCGACAAGTAAAGGAGGTATATTATGTTAAGGTCATTAAATTCTGGTGTTAGTGGAATGAAGGCAAATCAAATTAAAATGGATGTTATAGGTAATAATATTGCCAATGTAAATACAACAGCTTTTAAATCTCAAAGAGTTACTTTTAAGGATATATTGAGCCAAACCCTTGAAAATGCTTCTGCGCCAGCAGGTGGAAAGGGCGGAACAAACCCAAAACAAGCAGGTCTTGGAGTTGCTATTGCTGGTATTGATACTGATATGAGACAAGGTGCTCTTTCTACAACAGGAAGGGCAACAGATATTGCAATAGAAGGTAATGGTTTCTTTGTAATATCAGATGGAATAGAATATAGATTTACAAGAGATGGTTCTTTCACATTAGATTCGCAAGGTAATCTTGTAACTTCAGAAGGATTTCATGTTATGGGAGTTTTTAACACAGCATTTTTAGCTGATACTTATGATCCTGCAAATCCACCTACTGTTAATGTTGATGAACCTACCTTTGAGCCTGAAATAAGTGAGGAAAGTTCACCGAATATAACTGAACTTAAAAATATAGTGATACCCTTTGAGGCATTAGATGAAAGCGGTGCAAAACAAAAGCTTTTAAGCTTTTCAATAGATAAGGATGGAACTATAAAAGGAATTTATGGGGACAAAACCGTAGTTATAGGAAAGATAGTGTTAGCTAATTTTCAAAACCCAGCAGGTCTTGAGAAGCTTGGAGGTAATACCTATAGAAATACTTCAAACTCAGGAAGTCCTTCCTTAGGGACCCCTGCATCATCTGGTTATGGAACGGTAAGGCAGGGACTTTTAGAGATGTCTAATGTTGACCTTGCAGAGCAATTTACAGAAATGATAGTTACAAGCAGGGCTTTCCAAGCTAATTCAAGGACTATAACAACGTCTGACGAAATGCTTCAAGAGCTTTTAAATTTAAAGAGATAATGGGGAGTTTAGGCTATGATTAAGCTTACAGGGTTTAACAATACGGAATTTTATTTAAATTGTGAGCTTATTGAAAAGATAGAAGTTACTCCAGATACTGTTATAACTACGGTTAATGGAAAAAAGTTTGTTGTAAAGGAATCACCTGAAGATATAATAAAGAAAATTATAGAATTTAAAAGAAAATTTATGTTAGGCTTGCCGGAGGTAGAAAAATGAAAAAAAATGATATTTCAACAGCACTAGGATTGATTTTAGGGTTTTTTGTAGTTTTATATGGGATGATTTCAGGACAAGCTTCTATAAAGGATGGTCTTTTAACCTTTTGGGATGTAGCTTCATTATTTATTACTGTATTTGGTTCCTTTTTTGCATGTATGATTGCAGTTCCTTTTTCTACATTAAAAAAGGTTCCTTCTGCCATTAAAAATGCTTTTGTTGACAAACAGATACCTGCAATAGTTCTTATAGAAAGGTTTGTTGAATTGTCTAAAAAAGCAAGAAAAGAAGGTTTATTATCCCTTGAGGATGAGGTTCAAAACATAGAAGATGAGTTTTTAAAAAATGGGATACAAATGGTAGTTGATGGAATTGAACCAGAAGTAATAAAGGAAATAATGGAGCTTGAAATATCTGAAATGGAAAAAAGACATCAAAGTATAATTAATTTCTTTAAACTTTGGGGCTCTTTAGCCCCTGCCTTTGGTATGATAGGAACACTGGTTGGGCTTATTCAAATGCTTAAAAACTTACAGGATCAATCCTCCCTTGGACCTTCAATGGCTGTTGCGTTAATAACTTCTTTTTATGGTTCATTAATGGCAAATTTATTTTTCAATCCTTTAGCTTATAAACTTGAAGTTAAAAGCAATGAAGAGGCTAACAGAAGGGAAATGATGATAGAAGGTGTTTTAGCTATTCAGTCAGGAGTAAATCCAAGGATTGTAGAAGATAAATTGAAGACATATTTGTCTCCTGAAGAAAGATTAGCTATGTTAAAGCAAAATGCTCAAAAAGCTGCGGTGATGGAAAATGAGTAGAAGAAAAGTTAAAAAAAGTGAAGCAAGTGGAGGAGGCGAGTGGTTAACAACTTATGCAGACATGATGACCCTTCTTTTGTGTTTTTTCGTATTGTTATACGCTTTTTCAACTATGGATGCCGTAAAGTTTAAAACTTTAGCCTTTTCTTTAGCAAAGGCCTTTGGAGGAAATGTAAATACCATAGTTGAAGGTGGAAACTTAGGACCTGTTCCTGTTAATACAAATCCAGGTATTGAAAAGGATGATAGAGAAAGAAAGCCTGGTAAGGTTGATTTGGATGTTCAAAGAGGAGATACAGCTAAGATTTATAGACAGGTTCAAGAGTTTGTAAAAAAGAATAATTTAGAGGCAAAAATTACTGTAAGGGAAGATATAAGAGGGGTTGTTATAGAGCTTCAAGAAAAGATATTATTCGATTCAGGTAAAGCTGATATAAAACCAGAGAGTGTTCCTCTTCTTGATAAAATTGGAGAGCTTTTAAGGATGTTTGATAATGAAATTGTTGTTGAAGGTCATACCGATAATGTTCCTATAAATAGAGGATATTATAAAAGTAATTGGGAACTTTCAGCAGACAGGGCCGTTAAGGTCGTAAGATTTTTAGTTGAAAAGGAAGGAGTTAATCCTCAAAAAATACTTGCAGTTGGTGCTGGAGAATTTAGGCCTATTGCCTCTAATGCTACTCCTGAAGGAAGACAAAGAAATAGGAGAGTTAATATATTGATAGTAACTAAAAAATAAAGGAGAGAATAGACATGGCAGCAAATAAAGGTGTATCTAAAGTTATGATTATTATAATAATTCTTTTAACTTTGCTTATTGGAGTTGGAGGATTTTTAGGTTATATGTATATAAAAAATCAATCTTCAGCTCCAAAGCCAAAGCCAGAAAAAACCATGGCTATGGACGAATTTATTGTGAATTTAGCTGATCAAGATGTAAGGGTTTATATAAAAGCCAAGATATATTTAGCTTATGCTGATACCAAAATAGAAACAGAAATAAAAGAAAAAATGCCTCAAATTAGAGATCTTGTTATAACTACTATAAGGAATAAAAAATCAAGTGATTTTGATGGTAAAAAGCTTGAAAATATAAGAAAAGAAATTACAAGTAAAATAAATTCTATGCTTACAACAGGACAAATAACTAATGTATATTTTTATGACATTATTATACAGTAGGTGATTTGATGAATCCAATTTTTAAGTTTATGCTTTTTTTGCCAATGATCATATTTTTAATCTATATAACTGCAAAATATGGGGGAACTTATCTTTCTAAAATAAATAATGGTAGGGTTATAAGGGTTTATGAAAGGGTTCCCCTTGGACAAAATTCTTTTTTAACAGTTGTAACAATCGCAGGAAAACCTTATGTTATTTCAAATACTCAAAACGAAGTTAAGATACTTCTTGAACTTAAAGAAGAAGATTTAAAAGTTTATGAAAAAATATTAAAAGGAAGATGAGGTATGAAAAGATATATAAAAATGCTACTAGTTTTTATAATAATCTTAGCTTTGACAAAAACAGCATTTGCGGCCCCAACTAATTTGCAAGTTCCAAAAGTTAATATTTCTATTGATTCAGCAAAAACTCCTAAAGAGTATGTAGATAATGTAAAATTATTAATATTGCTTACATCTTTGACTTTTATTCCTTCAATAGTTCTTCTTATGACTAGTTTTACAAGGATAATAGTAGTTCTTGGTTTTGTAAGAAATGCTTTATCTACTCAGCAATCACCGCCTAATCAGGTTTTAATTGGTCTTGCGCTTTTTATGACGTTTTTTATAATGGCTCCTGTTTATGATAAAGTAAACAATACCGCCATTCAACCTTATATAAAAGGTCAGATAACTCAAGAGCAAGCAATTGAGATAGGAAGCAAGCCTATAAAAGATTTTATGTTAAGGCAAACAAGAGAAAAAGATTTGGCTCTTTTTTACAATGCTGCTAAGCTTGATAAGCCTAAAGATAGATATGATGTTCCATTTAAGATTCTTATTCCTGCTTTTGTAATTAGCGAATTAAAAACTGCTTTTCAAATGGGATTTATGATTTTTGTCCCTTTTATTGTTATAGACATGGTGGTAGCAAGTATTCTTATGTCAATGGGAATGTTTATGTTACCACCTGTTACTATATCGCTTCCATTTAAGATTTTGTTATTTGTATTAGCTGATGGTTGGCATCTTGTAGTTAAATCTTTAATTGAAAGCTTTATTTAGGAGTGATTTTTAATGAGTCTATCCTTTGTTCTTGGTATAGGAAAGCAGGCTATGACTGTTGCATTGATGGTAGCAGCCCCTGTTTTAATAACCTCAATGGCAATTGGCCTTTTAGTTAGCATATTTCAAGCTGCAACTCAAATTCAAGAGCAAACATTAACTTTTGTTCCTAAAGTTGTGGCTGTAGTATTGGTTTTTCTTTTAATGGGGTCATGGATGTTGAAGGTTCTAATACAATTTATTCAAACTATGTTTAATAATATTACTTTAATAGTAAAATAGGTGGTTTTAATGAACGAATTTTTAGTTTTATTTTTAGCTTCTGTAAGAATTATAGCAATGTTAATGTCTTCTCCTATTTTTTCAATAAGACAGATACCTTCTTTAGTTAAAGTTGGATTTTCATTAATATTATCCTTTTTAGTTACTGCTACTTTAGATATTTCTAGTTATCAATTTATAAATAATAATATAGATCTTTTGTATCACATATTTAGAGAATTAATTATAGGATTATCAATAGGATATGTTTCAACTTTAATATTTAATGCTATAAGGGTATCTGCACAAATTATGGATTTTAATGTAGGTTTTTCAATGTCCCAATATTTTGACCCATCAACCGCAGGAAATTCCACACCCCTTGAAAGGTTTTTTAACTGGTTTGCTTTAGTTATATTTGTTACTTTAAACTTTCACCATATTATATTATCGGCTGTTATGAAAAGTTTTGAAGTTTTACCCTTAGGAAAGATTATTATAAATTCAAATGCGTTTACTGTAATATTGGATATATTTTGTAAAAGTTTTTATATTTCAATGCAACTTGCAGCACCTATAGTTATTATAATATTTCTTACGGATTTTACCCTTGGGCTTATTAATAGAGCTGTTCCTCAAATAAATATTTTTCTTTTGGGGTTACCTATAAAAACTTTAGTTGGTTTATTTGCTTTATCGATTATTTTACCAGGACTTACTCAGATTTATGTTAAATTATTTGAAAGTTTATCAACGGATTTGATAAAATTATTTAATGCATTTCCTTTAGTTATTTTAATGGCATCGGAGGATAAAACTGAAGAGCCAACGCCCAAAAAGTTACAAGATGCAAGAAAAAAAGGCCAAGTTGCTAAAAGTATAGATCTAACATCATCTATTGTTTTACTTGGTATTATGTTTTTATTTTTAGTATTGGGTGAAAGTGTTTATCTTTATGGAAGGGAATTTTTAATAAATAGTTTAAAGTTAATTACAAAAAATGATATAGACATTTTACAGCTAAAAGTTTATCTGTTCTATATGTTAAAAAATGCTTTCTTTGTTGCCATGCCTTTTCTGTTGACTATAATGATTCTTGGAATATTGGCTAATGTTCTTCAGATAGGCTTTTTATTTACGATGGAAAATTTAAAATTTAGTTTTGAAAAATTAAATCCTATAAATGGATTTAAAAGATTATTTTCTAAAAGGTCATTTGTAGAGCTTTTAAAGTCAATAGCTAAAATTACCATAATGTTTTATTTAACTTTTAGCTTTTTAAAAGATAACCTTTTAGAAATTTTAAAAACCAGCGATCTTAATGCTTTTGGAATTTATCCTTTTGTTAAGTCAATTGCGGATAAGCAACTTTTAAGAATAGTTATATTTCTTATTATTGTAGGAGTTTCTGACTTTATATTTCAAAAAAGACAATTAAAAAGAGATTTGATGATGACAAAACAAGAACTAAAAGAAGAACTTAAACAAACAGAAGGAGATCCACAAATTAAATCAAAAATTAGGCAAAAACAAAGAGAAATGGCAATGAGAAGAATGATGCATGAAGTCCCAAAAGCAACTGTTGTAGTAACAAACCCCACCCACTTTGCAGTTGCAATAAGGTATGAGAGAAATAAGGATTTGGCTCCAGTTGTTGTTGCAAAAGGTGCAGACTTAATAGCAAAAAAAATAAAAGAATTAGCTAAAAAAAATAATGTTCCCATAGTTGAAAACAAAGAATTAGCAAGAACCCTTTATTATAAAGTTGAAGTAGAACAGATGATACCTGTTGAACTATATCAAGCTGTTGCTGAAATAATAGCATATGTTTATAGCATAAGAAGGATGTGAGGGAGTAGATGCTAAAGGAATTTAAGTTAAAAAATAATGTAGATGTTCTGATAGCTTTTGTAGTTATATTGATTGTTTTGATGATTATAATTCCTCTTCCAACATGGCTTTTAGATATATTTTTGGCTTTAAATATGTCAATTTCTCTTGTTATTTTACTTTTAACTATGTTTACTACAGAAGTACTAGAATTTTCAGTATTTCCAACTCTTTTATTAATAACAACTCTTTTTAGATTAGGCTTAAATATTTCTTCTACAAGGCTTATTTTAGGCCAAGGAGAAGCAGGAAAAATTATAGAAGCTTTTGGAAATTTTGTTGTAGGTGGAAATTATATCGTTGGATTTATACTGTTTATAATCATAGTTGTTATACAGTTTGTGGTTATAACTAATGGAGCTTCAAGAGTTGCAGAAGTTGCAGCAAGATTCACTCTTGATGCTATGCCAGGTAAACAAATGAGCATTGATGCTGATTTAAATGCAGGAATAATAAATGAAGAAGAAGCAAAAAGAAGAAGAAAGAAGTTACAACAAGAAGCAGACTTTTATGGGGCAATGGATGGTGCAAGTAAGTTCGTAAAGGGAGATGCTATAGCTGGAGTTGTTATAGTTTTAATAAATATAATAGGTGGAGTTTTAATAGGAATCTTATTCCATCAAATGTCGGCTTTAGATGCGTTGAAAAAATATGCACTTTTAACTGTAGGGGATGGGCTTGTAAGCCAAATTCCAGCTCTTTTAATATCTACTGCATCAGGTATAATAGTAACAAGGTCTGCAAGTGAATCTACTTTAGGTAAAGAGCTTTTTGGACAGTTTACTTCTTATCCAAAAGTTTTAGGTATTGCAAGTGCAATACTTGCAATATTAGGTCTTATACCATCTTTACCTAACTTTTTATTTTTATCAATTTCTGCTCTTTGTGCTTTATCAGCTTACTTTTTAATGAAAGAAACCTACATTAAACCACAAAAAATAGAAACAAAATCCGAAGATGTAAAACAAGAAAGAAGAGAGCCAGAAAATGTTATACAATATCTTAACGTTGAACCTTTAGAGATAGAAATAGGTTATGGATTAATTCCTTTAGCGGATGTGTCATCTGGTGGAGATCTTTTAGATAGAATAGCTGGAGTAAGAAGACAACTAGCATTGGAGATGGGAATTATTGTTCAGCCTATTAGAATAAGAGATAATTTACAGCTTGCAACTAATGAGTATGCTATAAAAATTAAGGGAACTGTTGTTGGTAAAGGAGAAATTTTAGTAAATCATTATCTTGCTATAGATGTTTTAGGAGAAGGTATTCCAATAGATGGGATAAAAACTGTTGAACCTACCTTTGGACTTCCAGCTGTTTGGATTCCTGATTCTAGAAAGGAAGAAGCAGAGCTTTTAGGAATAACTGTTGTTGACCCAACTACAGTATTAGTTACGCATCTTACAGAGATAATTAAAAAACATGCCCATGAATTGTTAGGAAGACAAGAAGTGAAGATGCTAATAGATAATATAAAAGAAAATTACAGCGCAGTAGTCGAAGAACTTATACCTAATCTTTTATCCCTTGGTGAAGTTCAAAAGGTTTTACAAAACCTTTTGAAAGAAAGAGTTCCTATAAGAGACTTAGTTACTATCTTAGAAACTTTAGCAGATAATGCAGTTAATACAAGGGATATTGAACTTTTAACGGAATATGTTAGAATTGCACTTGGTAGAACTATATGTAGAAATTTAATTGATGAAAATAATACTATAAAGGTTTTAACATTGCATCCATCATTGGAACAGTTAATATCAGAAAATATTCAAAAATCCTTCCAGGGGTCTTACCCTGCGCTGGATCCTGAAACGACAAGAAAAATATTTGAAGCGATACAGAGATTATTAGAAGTTACTGACTTTTATAATGGTCAGCCAATTATATTATGCTCTCCTAAGGTTAGACCTGCTTTTAGAAAAATGATAGAATTTGTTTTTCCTAATTTAACGGTTTTATCTATGAATGAAATTCCACCAGATGTTCAAATAGAAACGTTAGGGATGGTGAGCTTATGATAGTAAAAAGGTATATAGTAAATAATATGCAGGAGGCCATGATTAGAATAAGATACGAACTTGGGAATGATGCTGTTATAATAAGCCAAAGAAAAGTTAGACAAAAAGGAATACTAGGCTTTTTTAAACGTAGAAAATTGGAAGTTACAGCAGCAGTAGATGATAAAAGCAAAAAAAGTGACAAAATTAATTCTTCTAGTGAATTAGAAAAAGAAATAAATGAGCTTAAAAACATGGTGGAAACATTGGTAAAAAAACAACAGGTTGATTCAAAAAGAAAAGTTAGAATAAAAGATATATTGATAAATAATGATGTGCCTGAGGATGTTGTTGAACAAATAATTAGCTTGACCAAAACAAAGTTTGATAATCAATTGTCTTTTAAAGAATTAGAAAAAGAAGTTAAAAATGTTTTGAAGGAAATTCTTATTTCTGATAAACAAAATGATTCTAGGATACAAGTTTTTATAGGACCTACTGGAGTAGGAAAAACTACTACAATTGCTAAATTAGCTAGTATATATTCTCTTTATAAGAATAAAAAAGTTGGATTAATAACAATAGATACTTATAGAATAGGTGCTGTGGAACAATTAAGATTATATGCAGAAATATTAGGAGTACCTTTTAATGTAGTTTATTCCCTTAAAGATATTCCAGAAGTGTTAAATAAAATGAAAGATTGTGATATTATATTAGTTGATACAACAGGCAGAAATAGTAAAAATTCGATGCAAATAGCTGAAACTAAAAAGTTTATAGAGGAATTTTCGCCGGATAAAATTTATCTTGTTTTAAGTTTGACTACAAAACAGAAGGATTTAAAAATGATTATAGAAAACTATAAAAGTATTAATTACGATAGTTTAATTTTTACGAAATTAGATGAGACAGATACTTATGGAGGAATATTAACTGCTACGTATTTGAGTAAAAAACCTGTTTCTTATTTGACATTAGGACAAGATGTTCCAGACGATATAGAAGAGGCCAACTCCGATAAACTATTAAATTTAGTTTTATGGGGGAATAAACAATGGACCAAGCAGAAAGATTAAGGCAGATAATAAATAGCAAAAATTTAAAAAAACAACATGTTTTTAAAGTCATTACTGTAACTAGTGGAAAAGGAGGAGTTGGTAAATCAAGTTTTGTTGTTAATTTAGCAGTTGCATTAAGGCTTAGAGGACTTAAAGTAGCTATTTTAGATGCTGATATTGGAATGGCTAATGTTGATATAATGTATGGAATAAAATCAAAATATAGTTTATATGATCTAATTTTTAATAATAAAAGCATCAATGATATAATTGAAACAACTCCAGAAGGAGTAAAAATAATTCCTGGAGGTTCTGGGCTTAGAGATATTGTAGATTTGAATGAAGAACAGCAAAACAGGCTAATTAGCGAATTTGAGAAATTAGATGATATAGATATATTAATAGTTGATACTGGAGCAGGTATATCAAATACTATTTTAAGTTTTATAAGCATTTCAGATGAGGTAATTTTAATAACTACTCCTGAACCTACTTCTCTTACAGATGCATATAGTTTGATAAAAATAATAAAGGGAAGATATAAAGATGCTAATATTAATGTTGTGATTAATAAAGTTAAAAATATAAAGGAAGCAAGAGAAACTTTTGATAAATTAAGTAAAACTGTTAATGCTTTTTTAAGGACTTCTATTCAATATAAGGGGTTTTTGTTTAAAGATGAAAAAGTAACTTTATCAATAATTGAGCAAAAGCCCTATGTGATTGCTTACCCTAAAACAGAAGCAAGTATGTGTATTTTTAAGATAGCTTCAGATATTATAGGATATAAAAATGAAAACAAAAATAGCACTATAAAAGATTTATTCTTTAAATTATTTGGGAGGATGGGATTGAGAACATGAAGATTTTAAATATAGAATTAAAGGTTGGACAAAAAATTGATGTTATGCAGGATGGCATTGCATATGTAAGTAAAATACAAGATGTTAATGAAAATTTTTTACTTATAGATATTCCTATTGCGGGTAATAGATATTTTATAACATATCCTGGTAGAGTCATTGAATTTTATGTTCCAAATGAAAAAGATGTAACAAAGTGTAGGTCAATTGTTCTTGGGAAAAAACGTGAAAATAATATTGAGATGTTAATGATAAGTTCTCCTGATGTAGTTGAAAGAGTTCAAAGGCGAGAATATTTTAGGTTGCCTATAACTATGGAGGTAAGCTATGCTATTTTGCCTCCAGGTAAGAGATTTTTAGATTTAAAAGATGTTCCCTCATCCTATTTTAAACAATTAAATCAAGCATTTACTGTAGATATAAGTGGTGGAGGAATAAAGATATTAACAAAAGAGAAAGCACCTATAGGTTCTAATGTTTTGATAATGTTAAACATTCCTAATGAGATAATGCTTTTAACTACTGTTGTAAGAGTTGAAGAAGCTGAAAATAAATATTTTAGGTTAGCATTAAAATATGAAAATATAGATGAAAAGACCAGAGATATTATTATAAAGTTTATTTTTAGTAAAATGAGGGAGCAACTTAAACTTTTGAAATAGAGGTGAAAGGATGAAATGTTATAAACAGCCTGATGAAAGAGAAGAAATGATTGTAAAATATCTTCCGTATGTAAAATATATTGCTTCAAGGTTTATAGCAGGAAAACCTCCTGGTATTGAGTTTGATGACCTTGTAAGTTATGGTATCATAGGGCTTATTGATGCAATAGAGAAATTTGATCCATCTAAAGGGTTAAAATTTGAAACCTATGCAACGTTACGGATTAAAGGGGCTATTATAGATGAACTTAGAAAAATTAGTTGGATACCTAAAAGTGCTTTTTCAAAATTATCCGCTTTAAATCAAGCAAGAGAAGAATTAGAATTAAAATTAAATAGAGAACCTACGGATAAAGAGTTAGCAGAATATTTAAATATATCAGAAGATGAAGTAAAGAATATAGAGTCTTATGTTAATTATATATCTGTGGTTTCTTTAGAAGATATATTTTTTAAAGAAGATGATGAACTTCAAGTAAAAAATATTATTGAGGATGAAAATAGCCCTCAACCGGAAGAAATAGTAGAAAATGATGAAAAACTGCAGATTTTAAAACAAGCTATATCTATGCTTCCTGAAAAGGATAAAATAATATTAAATCTTTACTATTATGAAAAATTAACTTTGAAGGAAATTGGGAAAATCCTTGATATATCAGAATCTAGGGTTTCTCAACTTCATAGTAGAGCTATTATAAGGCTTAGGGAAAACTTGAAAAAATTAAAATATATTTAGTGGGGGCTTATCTTATGAATTATGTTCTTATTATAATAGGATTACTTTTAATATTTTTAAGTTATAAGGAAAGTAACATTTTAGCTGAAAACAAAGTAGAAGGTCAAGTTGACAAAGATAAAATAAGTTTTGAAAATGATTTTGAAAGTAATTTAGTTTTACAAGAGTATAATAATAATTTAAAATATATAATTGAAACATTAAACGAATTAAAAACAAGAATAGAAAACATAGAGATTTCTTTATTATCATTAAGTGAAGATATAAATACTTTTAAAAAAGAATTATTAAGTGAGTTTGAAAATAACAAAGATAATAAAGAATTAAATTTTGATAATATTGGTGAATGTTATCAAGAAACAGTTGATTTAAATAAGGAAATTTATAACATGACTTTACAAGGTCTTTCAGTGGAAGAGATTAGTTCTAAATTAAATATAGGGAAGGGTGAGGTCTTATTAAGGCTTGGTTTAATAAAGGCAAAAAAATAAATAAAAGTTTTTTATTAGGTTTAGGAGTAGGCTTAGTTTTAGCTGGAATTTTGTATTTTTTTTATGTTCCTCAAAATGTTAAAAATATTCCTAAAGAGAAAATAGAAGCTATGGCAAGGGAGCTTGGAATGATGTATCCTGATGAGATTAAGGCTTATTTTGAAAATGATAAGAAGTGAGGGGATAGTGATGTTAAGGGGGATTTATACTGCAGCTTCAGGAATGATTTCAAGACAAATTCAAAGTGAAAATTTAAGTAATAATATTTCTAATATAAATACTCCAGGATATAAAAAGCAAAAAGTGGTTTTAAAATCCTTTGAAGAATTGTTAATTCAAAATAAAGATAAATATGTTGGAGAAAGGTGTTTTAAAAGAAATGTTGGAACTATGGAATTAGGGGTTGGAGTTGATGATACAGTAGTTGATTTTAGTCAAGGAGTTTTAGAAAAAACTGATAGGAATCTTGATTTTGCTATTGATGGAAAAGGTTTTTTTACTTTAGTTGATGACAATGGGAATGTAAGATATACTAGAGATGGGAGATTTGTTGTTGATGAAGAAGGCTATTTAAAAAATATTTTTGGATATAAGGTTTTAGGAACTGATCAAGAACCAATAAAAATAAACTCTAAAGAGGTAAACGTTAATAATATAAATTTTTTAATAACTGATTTTGATGATAAAACACAACTTAAAAAAGATGTTAATAATATGTTTTTATCACAAAGCCAAGGTAAATCTATCAATTCTAATGTAAAACAAGGATACTTAGAAAAATCAAATGTTGATGCTATAGATGTAATAACAGAAATGATAAGCATAATGAGAAGTTTTGAATCAAATCAGAAGGTAATACAAGTGCTAGATGAAACTTTAGGGAAAACTGTTAATGATATAGGAAGTATAAGATAGGGTGATATATATGATTAGAATTTTAGCAAATGGGAAATCAGGGTTGATATCTAATCAAAATAGGATAGATGCTATTTCAAATAACATTGCTAATGTTGATACTAACGGGTATAAGAGAATAGATGTAGCTTTTTCAGATGTGTTAAATGAAAGTATAAATAGGTTAGGGGTTCCTATTACTGCACAAAACAAAGAGAAACTGTCAATTGGTAGTGGAACGAAAGGAGATGTTTTAGTTAGAGATTTTTCGCAAGGTATTTTAAAAGAAACAGGAAAGGCAACTGACCTTGCAATAGAAGGTGAAGGTTACTTTAGACTAAAAGATGTTAACGGAAATTATTTTTATACAAGGGATGGTGCATTTAATATAGATTCTAGTGGTAATTTTGTGCATTCTTCAGGCCTTTTATTAGACATAGATGGATATACTGGTTTAAGTAATAATGATAAATTTAGAATAACCGCAAGAGGAGAAATATTAAAACTTATTGATGGAAAAGAAGAGCCTGTTGGACGAATTAAATTATATGACATAAAGGGAAAAGATTTTATGTTAGCAGAAGGAGAAAATATTTTCTTAGCTAAAGATGCAATTGAAATTGGTAATGCTAAAATTAGGCAAGGATATTTAGAAAAGTCAAATACTGATATAACTCAAGAAATGACTAATATGATTGTAACACAAAGGGCTTTTGAGCTGAATGCAAGGACTGTAAAGCTAGCAGATGAAATGTGGCAAATTTCAAATAACATAAGAGGTAAATAATGAATAAAAATCTCCTTCTAGGTAAATAATTACAAAAAAACCTAGAAGGAGGTTTTTTTTATGGAGGATAAAATAATAGATTTAATAAAAAATAATAAGATTACAGAAGCCAAAATTTATATTTTAAAAAAATTTTTTGCTAACAAGAAAAAATATTGCTATTACATGGGGTTATGTTATTGTGCAGAGAAAAAATTTAGTGATGCTATAAAATATTTTGAAAAAGCTAAAAAATATGGATTAGAACATTATTTGGTATACTATAACCTAGGAACAGCATATATTGAGATGAATGATTTTTGTAAAGCAAAAATTAATTTATTAAAGTCAATAGAATTAAACAAGGATTATTATAATAGCTACTTAAATTTGGCATACATTTATATAAAGGAAAATGACTTACAATCAGCTTATAGAATTATAAAAAGTGTATCTTGCATGGTTAATGAACCACAAATTGTAAAAATAGAAGAGAATATTTATAAAGAACTTATCAAGTAAAAAGGGGGAAAATATGAAACCTCATGCTTTAAAAAAAGGTGATAAAATAGGAATAATAGCACCAGCTAGTCCGGTGTTAAACTTTGAAAAACTTAATAAGAGTGTTAAGCTTTTAGAAAGTTATGGATATAAAGTTGTTTTAGGGAAAAGTTGTTCTTTAAAATATGGTTTTTTAGCTGGGGAAGATGATGTAAGAGCAAAGGATTTAAATGATTTTTTTTCAATGAAGGATGTCAAGGCGATTTTTTGTTTAAGAGGAGGCTATGGGTCAATTAGGATTTTAGATAAAATAGATTTTGATATAATAAAGAAAAATCCTAAAATTTTTGTTGGATATAGTGATATTACTGCTTTATTAAATATTTTTTTTGATAAGTTAAAATTAGTTGTATTTCATGGGCCTATGATTGGAACAGGAGAACTATTAGATGAATTTAATTTTAATAGTTTGTTTAATTGTTTAACTGGTAGGTTTACTGATTCTAGAATAGATTTAAAGCCTATAAATAAAGGAGATGCACAAGGAATAATAGTAGGAGGTAATTTATCGGTTTTGCACTCTATCATGGGAACAAAATATACGATAGATTTAAAAGATAAGATATTATTTATAGAAGAAATAAATGAAGAGCCATATAAAATAGATAGAATGTTATATACATTGAAATATATGGGGGTTTTTGATAAATTAAAAGGAGTGATATTAGGTCAATTTACAGGATGTGATTCAAAAGATAAAGGATTTGATTTAGAGCATGTTTTACATAAGTTTTTTTCTTCAGTAAAAGTACCTGTTTATTATGGTTTGCAGGTTGGACATGCAGAAAGAAAAATTACTATCCCAATTGGAGTTAAAACAAGGATTTTTAATAATCAGCTAATCTTTTTAGAGGAGGGTGTTATAAATGATTGATTTTTTTAAAGAAGCAAAAGATATTTTTGATGAGCTTGTTTATATAAGAAGGACTCTACATAAAAATCCTGAGGTTGATAGAAATTTGAACTTTACATCAGGTTTTGTAGAAAGCTATTTAAGAAGAAATTATATTGAATATAAAAGATTTGATAACTGTGGAATTATTGCAGAAGTCGGAAAAGGAGAAAATGTTGTGGCTTTAAGAGCAGATATGGATGCTTTAGAAATCGAAGATCTTAAACAGGTTGAATATAAATCTTTGAAAAAAGGATATATGCATGCTTGCGGCCATGATGCTCATACAGCTATACAAATTGGAGCAGCAATAATATTAAAAAAGTATGAAAATAAATTAAATGGAAGGATAAGGTTTATATTTCAACCAGCTGAAGAAACGGATGGGGGAGCAAAGGATATGATAAATTATGGTGCTTTAGAAGGGGTTAAGGCTATTTATGCACTTCATGTTGATGAAAAATTAAATACAGGAACAATAGCTATTAAAAAAGGTATGGTTGCAGCAGCTTCTAATCCTTTCAAGATTATCATAGAAGGTAAAGGAGCTCATGGTGCAAATCCACAAGATGGCGTTGATAGTATTTATATTGCTGCAAAAATAATAGACAACCTTCAAGGGATTATCTCAAGAGAAATTTCAGCTACTGACTCTGCAGTAATAACTATAGGTAGAATAAGTGGTGGAACTGCTCCTAATGCCATTGCAAGGCAGGTTGAAATAGAAGGAATTATAAGAACTGTAGGAGAAGAGTTAAGGAGCTTTATTTTAGATAGAATTAAGGAGCTTGTTAATACAACAGCTAAAATGTATAGAGGATATGCCTATATTAATATTATGGAAAGTTATCCATCCTTTTCAAATAGTGATGCTTTATATGAAAAATTTGTGAAAAACTTTAAGAATAATGCTTATATCAACTTAATAGAGTTAAGTAAACCTGAAATGGGTGTAGAGGATTTTTCATATTATACTAAAGTAGTTCCAGGATTATATTATAGACTAGGTTGCAGAAATGAGGAAAAGGGCATTATAAATCCGGCTCATGGTAGTTATTTTGATATTGATGAAGAATGTTTATGGATAGGAACAGCAGTTCAATGTGTAAATGCTTTTGATTTTTTGAATAATCATAATTAATATTATCATAAATGATAAATTCATAAAAACAAAACAAAAAAATATAATTTTACAAGAAAAATAATTTGAGGGATAAAAATGAAAAACAGAATAACAAAACTAAGTAAGCAAATAAATAACGAAAAATTTAAAAAGCTATCATATTTACTAAAATCTAAATATGGAATAGAACCTAAAGCCATTGAAAAAATTAGAAGTGTATATAAAATCTATACAGAAAGTAAAACTTACTGTTTAAAAGAATTTAAACACAACGATAAAAAAGTAATCATCGGCTTTTATTTTACAAAATATCTAAAAGATAATGGTTTTAATAATATAGCCGAATACTTTAAAGCTATTGACGGAAAAGAAGTTATTAAAGCTGATAAAAAATATTATTATTTAACAAGCTGGATTAATGGAAGGGAGTGCGATTTTTCAGATATCTCTGTATTAAAAAAAGCTGTAGAGTTGCTTGCCGAATTTCATCTAAAGGCTAAAGGTTTTGAATTAAAATCAATTAAATTAAAAGATAATTTTAATAATAACTGGGAAAAAAAGATACTAAGAATTTGTAATGATTTAAGAGAATTTAAAAGGCTAATAAAAAATAAAAAAATAAAAACACAATTTGATGAAGAATACCTAAATCTAATAGATTATAATTTAAATCTTTGTTTAGAAGTTCTTAATATTTTTAAAAAAGAAAAATATAACAAGCTTTGTGAAAAGGCTAGAAAAGAAAAATATGTTTGTCATGATAGTTTTTATTATCAAAATTTATTGTTAGATGATAACGGAAAATTGTATCTTATTGATTTGGACAGTATTATATATGACCTACCGGTATATGATCTTGCTAAATTTATAAGAAGGACTATGAATAAGAAAAAATACTCTTGGAATTATGAAATAGCTAAAGAAATGCTTGGAATATATGATAAAGTTAGAAAAATGGAAGATGACGAATATGAAATCATTTTAGGATATTTGTTAATTCCTCATAGATTTTGGAAATTAGGTAAAAAAAGATATTTTAAAGATAAAGAGTGGAGTGAGGAAAAATATCTAAAAAAATTAGAAAAGGAAGTTAGATATAAGAAAAAAAGAGAAGAATTTGTAAATAAGTTTATTAATGAGTTTGTGGCAAAAGAAAAGAGCAGCTAAATGCTGCTCTTTTTATGGTGGCCAGAGCCGGAATCGAACCAGCGACACGGGGATTTTCAGTCCCCTGCTCTACCAACTGAGCTATCTGGCCATATTTAATTTGGTGGGCCTTCAGGGACTCGAACCCCGGACCGACCGGTTATGAGCCGGTTGCTCTAGCCAACTGAGCTAAAGGCCCTAATGGTGACCCCTAGGGGATTCGAACCCCTGTTACCACCGTGAAAGGGTGGTGTCTTAACCACTTGACCAAGGGGCCATATTTGAGTTACAATCTTTTTAAGAACCACCTGACGTATATTAATATATCATGATAAGTTTTATATGTCAATATATTTTTTATTAATTTCTTTAAATTTTTAGGGGGATGTGTTATTTATGATAAAGCTAAAGTTTTGTGGAGCTGCAAAATCAGTAACAGGTTCATGTTATTTAATAGAAACTAATAAAAGGAAATTCTTAGTTGATTGTGGTTTGTTTCAAGGTAAAGATTCTAAAAAAAATCAAGATAGGTTTCCATTTGATCCTAAAGAAATAGATTTTGTTATCCTAACTCATGCCCATATTGACCATAGTGGAAGATTACCTTTATTGATAAGAGATGGATTCAAAGGTTCAATTTATTGCACTACTGCAACAGCCGATCTTTTAAAGATTATGCTTATTGATAGTGCTCATATACAAGAGATGGATGCTTTACATGAAAACAAAAAGAGACAAAGAAAAGGTCTTCCTCTTATTGAACCATTATATACCGTTGAAGATGCTGAAAAAGTAAACGATTATTTACTTTCAATTCCATATAACTTTAAACAAAAAATTGATGATAAAATTTATATTAATTTTAAAGATGCAGGACATTTATTAGGATCTGCTATTGTAGAAATATATATAGAGGATAGCGGTAAAACTAATAAGTTAGTTTTTTCAGGGGATCTTGGTAATGTTAATATACCAATAATAAGAGATTATGAATATATAGATTATGCCGATTATTTAATTATCGAATCTACTTATGGTAACAGGTTCCATTCAATTCCTAATGAAACCCATGATTTATATAATATCATTTTAAATACAACAAATAAAGGTGGAAATGTAATAATTCCTTCTTTTGCTGTTGGAAGAACTCAAGAGATTTTGTATATGTTAAATAAATATATTGACATTGAAAAAAGAAGACAGCTATCAAATATTGAAATTTTCCTTGATAGTCCTTTAGCTGAAGAAGCTACAGAAGTTTTCAAAAAACACATAGAATGTTATGATGAAGAGGCATTAAGGATGCTAACTATGGATAAAGATATCCTTAATTTTAAAAATCTTAAATTTACTAAAACAAAAGAAGAATCTATGGAACTTAATAATAAAAATGGTGTCGTTATTATATCTTCAAGCGGCATGTGTGAAGCAGGTAGAATAAGGCATCATTTGAAATATAATCTTTGGAGAAAAGATTCAACTATAGTTTTTGTAGGATATCAAGCAGAAGGAACTTTAGGAAGAAGGATATTAGATGGTTCAAAAAAAGTAAAAATTTTTGGAGAAGAAATTGCAGTAAATGCTAAAATAGTTAATATGCCAGGTTTATCTGGTCATGCAGACTTACAAGGTCTTATAAACTGGTTTAAAAATATAAAAGGTGGTGTTAAAAAACAAATATTTATCACTCATGGTGAAATTGATGCAAGTTTAAATTTTAAAAATATAATAGAAAACTTTACATCGACAAAATGTATTATTCCGAATTATTTAGAAGAGTATATTTTGTAAATAGTTGATGAATTTTTTGTTTTAAAAAACCCCATTAAAATAGAGGATTATTAATTGTTAGGAAGAAATATTTTTAATGGGGTGATATTGAAATGGAAAAGTACTATACTTTTAAAGAGGTATGTGAAAAAACAGGATATAGATCATCGGCAATTAGATATTATGAAAAAGAATTTGATTTAAAAATTGAAAGAGATGTAAATGGTAGAAGGATATTTAAAGAAAGTGATTTAAATAAATTATTAATGATAAAAAAATTACAAGATGAGGGCTATACTAATCAGCAAATAAAAAAGATATTATCAGATGAAGAAAAAGATGAAGAAAAAGTAAAAAGCGAAGTTGCAGTTACTTTAGAAACAGATTATAACAATTCCTTCTCAAATATTAATCCTTTACCTCTTCTTGAGGCTAAATTAAATGAAATAAATGAATTACTGGTTCAGCTTAATCAAAATGTTTTTTCTAAAGAAAGAGACATATTAATTTCAGAAAATATGAAGTTAAAAATGGAGTTAAAACAAAAATGTTATGAAATAATGGAGCTGAAGGAAAAGTTAAGGTATGAACGTGAAAATAAAAAAGGACTTTTGGCAAAAATTTTTAAGTTTAGAAAGAAGTTATGAAAGGAGTAAATATGTTAAGGGTTGAATTAGCTAATTTAAAAGATTATCGTGCCATAAAAAGTTTGATAGTAAAAACTAGGGCTAAAAATTTTAAATTTTATAGCGATTATAGTGGAAATATACTTTTAAATATATTAGCCTCAAACTGTTACAAGATATTTTATTTTGACAGTTTAATAGGAATATTTTTGAAATTAGATTATAAAAGGCAAATATTATATATTCCTTTTGATGATGAAAATGTTACTTTGAAAGATATTATATCTTTACTATGTAACTGTTTTAGGCTAGGTTATAGTTTTGATTTTTTTTATAAAGGAGTTTTGGATTTTGATACATCCTATGTTAAAATTAAAAAGAATTATAAAGTGATGCATTTAAACTTAAATAATTATGAGTATATCTCAAATTTAATTGATGGTTTATGTATTAAGAAAATGCAATTAAATAAAGAAGAAAAAATTAGGGTTGAATTACAAAATAAGATATTTAGTAATAATCTTAATAGAAAAGAGTTAACTTTAAAGGAAATATTACAAGAAGAAAAAAGAAAAGAATTTATTAAAGATCTATGTTACTTTTTAAAATACAATGATGAGTATATAGGATATGGACAGATAATCAGCAGTAATGAAGGACATTACTTAATTAATTTTGGAATTATTCCCGAATTTAGAGGCAGAGGGTATGCTAAATATTTTTTGAGCCAATTGATATTAAAGGCAAAAGAATTTGGAATAAAGGACTTATATTTAAAAGTTGAAAATAATAATGAAAAAGCAATAAATTTATATACAAAAATTGGTTTTGTTGAAGTATTTAATGTAGTTAGTTTAATTATATAACAAAAAGGCTGCATTATTTAGCAGCCTTTTTGTTTTTTATATTTAATTAAGCCTTTTTCAAATATATTCATGGCTTTTTTAAGAGCATCAATATTTATACAATAAGAAATTCTTACTTCATCTTTACCTAAGCCTTCTGTAGCATAGAAACCTTCAGCAGGTGCCAACATTATTGTTTCATTATCTATTGAATAATCAGTAAGTAACCATTTTACAAAATCTTCTGCATCTTTAATTGGAAGTTTTGCAATTACATAAAAAGCTCCAGTTGGTTTTCTACAAATAACACCTTCTATTTTGCTTAAAGCTTCATAAACAACATCTCTTCTTTTTTGATATTCTTCTTTTACTTTTGCAAGATATTCTTTTGGTGTTTCAATGAGTTTTGCTGCACCAATTTGTTCTATTGTTGGAGAACATAATCTTGATTGAGCTAATTTTAAAATATTTTGCATTAACTCTTTATTTTTACTTGCAATAAGGCCTATTCTTGCACCACATGCACTATATCTTTTTGAAATACTATCTACTAATATAACTCTATCTAAAATATCTTCCATATGCATAAAACTAGTATATTCAAGATTATCATAAACAAATTCTCTATAAACTTCATCTGCGATTATATATAAGTCATATTCTTTTGCTATATCAGCTAGTAATCTTACTTCATCTTTTGTGTAAACTACGCCTGTTGGATTGCCAGGATTTGAAACAAGTATAGCTTTAGTTCTATCATTTATAGCTTTAACAATTTCTTCTTTCTTTGGCAAGTGGAATCCATCTTCAGCTTTAGTTAAGAAGGGGGAAACATTAACTCCTGCTATTTGTGAAAAGCCATTATAATTTGTGTAGAATGGTTCTGGAATAACTACGTTATCGCCATAGTCACAAACAGCCATAAGGGCAAACAATATAGCTTCACTTCCTCCGTTTGTTACTATTATTTCATCCTCTTCAAAGTGAATGTTCCATTCCTTATAATATTTAATATAGCTATTTATAAGTTCAGGGATACCTTGAGAACCTGTGTATGCTAGAACAGGATTGTTAAAGTTTTTAATTGTGTCGTAAAAGATTTGAGGTGTTTCTATATCTGGTTGTCCGATGTTTAAATGATAAACCTTTTTTCCTTCTTTTTTAGCTTTTTCAGCAAGTGGAGCTAATTTTCTAATTGGAGATGCTTGCATATTTTTTATTCTTTCAGATAGTTTTGGCATAATAACCCTCCTATGATTTTATTTTAATTTTTAAATATTTTCTTTTAAAATTTTGCCCAATCTTTTAATACCTTCAATTATCTTATTTTCAGTCATATTTGAAAAATTTAATCTAAAATGATTAGTATGTCCACCATTAGGGAAGAATGAATTTCCAGGCACAAAAGCCACTTTATTTTCAATGGCAATTTTTAAAAGTTCTGTGGCATCAACGTTTTCAGGAAGAGTAACCCAAATAAATAACCCCCCTTGAGGTAGAGTATATTTTACATTGTTTGGAAATTCTTGTTTTATCATTTCAATCATTAAATCTCTACGTCTTTTATATATAGCTCTAATCTTATCTATATGTTCGTTGAGATTGTAAGTTTGCATAAATGCTGCAGCTTCTCTTTGGGATATAGAACTTGTTTGTAAATCTGCGCTTTGTTTTACAATAATGTATTTACTTAAAATTTCAGGTTCAGCACAAATCCATCCTAATCTTAATCCAGGGCAAAAAGTTTTTGAAAAAGTTCCAAGATATATTACAAGGCCTTTCTTATCTAAGCTTTTTATGGAAGGAATAGTCTCTCCTTCAAACCTTAATTCGCTGTAAGGACTATCCTCAATAATAGGTATATTGTATTTTTCAGCGAGTTCTAACATTTTTATTCTTCTTTCATAACTTAAAGTTTTTCCTGTAGGATTTTGAAAATCTGGGATAGTATAAATAAATTTTGCATTAGGGAATTTTTTAAGGGCTTTTTCTAATTCATCTATTATCATGCCATTGTCATCCATTGGTATTTCAACGAATTTAGGCATGTATGCTTTAAAAGCATTTATTGCTCCAAGATAGCTTGGACTTTCACAGATTACAACATCATCTTTATTTAGAAAAATTTTCCCAGTGAAATCTAATCCCTGTTGCGACCCACTAGTAATTAAAATGTTTTCAAAGGTTGTATTTACTCCTACAGCTTTCATTCTTTGTTCTGCTATTAATTTTCGTAAAGGAGTATAACCTTCTGTTGGACCATATTGAAGAGCATTTGTTCCTTCATTTGACAAAACTTTTAATGATATAAGCTTTATTTCTTCAATAGGAAATAATTCTGGAGCAGGAAGACCACCAGCAAAAGAGATTAAGTCTGGTTGTTCAGTTAACTTTAATAACTCCCTAATTTCTGATGTTTTTAGGTGCTCCATTCTTTCGGCTAATTTAAATTTCACTTAAAGCACCTCCAGTAATACAATTAAGAAAAATTGAGAAAATAAAAATATATTAAAACATTCTGATATATTTAATTATAGCAAATTAATTTTAATATAACAATAAGAATATTCTGAAAGTTTTTGCAAAAAAGTGCGAAAGTTATATTTACATATAATATATTATGTAAACTAAAAAACTTGTTGCCTATAAGTTACTGTAATAGTATAATTACAATCGTAACTTAATATTTAAGGAGGAATCACTATGAGTTTAAATAAAGAAAGATACTATCACATTATTACAATGGGTTGTCAAATGAATGAAGAGGATTCTGAAAAATTAGCAGGCATGCTTGAAAATATGGGATATGTAAAAACTGCAGATAAGGAAAAAGCAGATGTTATAGTAATAAATACATGTGCAGTTAGAGAAAATCCAGAAACTAAAACATATGGGAATTTAGGTCAATTAAAAGCCCTAAAAAGTAAAAAGCCCAGCCTCATTATTGCAGTTGGCGGATGTATGATGCAGCAAAAAGGAGTAGCACAGCTTGTCAAAGAAAAATTCCCATATGTTGATATAGTATTCGGAACTTTTAATCTCCACAGATTTCCAGAACTTCTTAACAATGCATTGCAAAGCAATTCTACAATCTTAGAAGTTTGGGATAAAGAAGGAGAAATAGTTGAAGGGTTACCTATACGCCGTGAAAGTGATATTAAAGCTTTTGTTACTATCATGCATGGTTGTAATAATTTCTGTTCTTATTGTATAGTTCCATATACACGTGGAAGAGAAAGAAGTAGAAAGCCTGAAGCTATAATTGAAGAAATTAAGCAATTGGCAAGTCAAGGATATAAAGAAATAACTCTTTTAGGTCAAAATGTTAATTCATACGGAAAAGATTTAGAAAATATGAACTTTGCAAAACTATTACGTATGGTTAATGAAATCGAAGGAATTGAAAGAATACGTTTTACAACTTCACATCCTAAAGATTTAACCGATGATGTTATTGATGCCATTAAAGAGTGTGAAAAGGTATGCGAACATATTCACCTTCCTATCCAATCGGGCAGCACTAGAATATTACAAAAGATGAATAGAAAATACACAAAAGAACAGTATTTGCAACTTGTTGAGAAAATTAAGCACAAAATAGATGATGTATCTATAACAACAGACATTATAGTAGGTTTTCCAGGTGAAACAGAGGAAGATTTTCAAGAAACATTAGATGTTGTAAGAAAAGTTGAATATGATTCAGCATTTACTTTTATTTATTCTAAAAGGCCAGGAACTCCTGCTGCAGAAGATCCTGATCAGGTTCCTGAAGATGTTAAGCATGAGAGATTTAATAGATTGATTGAGGTAGTAAATCAAGTAGGTGAAAAAAGAAGCAAAAGATATCAAGATAAAATTGTGGAAGTTTTAGTTGAGGGTATTAGTAAAACGAATGAAAATAAATTAACTGGAAGAACAAGAACAGGTAAATTAGTTCATTTTACAGGAGGAGATTTGTCTTTAAAAGGAAAATTAGTAAATGTTAAGATTACTCAAGCTCAAATGTATATACTTTTAGGAGAATTGGTAGAAGTTATAAGATAGATTTTAAAACCGCTGTAAGTTAATTCTTCCAGCGGTCTTATTTTGATTTGAGGAGGAATTAGAATTGGCACTTACACCGATGATGCAACAGTATCTTGAAATAAAAGAAAAATATAAAGATTGTATATTGTTTTTTAGATTAGGAGATTTTTATGAAATGTTTTTTGAAGATGCTGAAATTGCATCAAAAGAATTAGAGATAGCTTTGACAGGTCGAGATTGTGGATTAAATAAACGAGCTCCTATGTGTGGTGTTCCTTATCACTCAGCGGAGTCGTATATTGCTAGACTTATAGAGAAAGGGTATAAAGTAGCAATATGTGAACAAGTTGAAGATCCTAGGCAGGCCAAAGGATTGGTAAAAAGAGAAATAACAAGAATAATAACTCCAGGAACAGTTATAGAAAGCAGCATGCTCAATGAGAAAGTTAATAATTATATAGTATGTGTTTTTAATAATCATGATACTATTTCAATATCTATCTGCGACGTGTCTACTGGTGACTTTTTTGTTACTTCTTTTAAAAATGAAAAAAATAAATTATTAGATGAATTATCAAAATATGTTCCTTCAGAATTGTTACTTATTAATTATCAAGTAACAAATGAATTACAGGAACAAATTGACGTTATAAAAAACAGGTTTAATTGTTTAATTAACTTAGTTGATTTTAGTACTGATTATGATATTTTGGAAAAATATAAATATGATTGTTTAACAGATAATGAAAAAATTTCGGCAGCAAGGCTTTTAGATTATTTAACAGAAACTCAAAAAAGTAGTTTAGGACATATAGCATTTATTAAAAGGTATAATGTTAGTGATTATATGATTTTGGATTCTTTTACTCGAAAGAACTTAGAGCTGACAGAAACTATAAGAACACGAAGTAAGAAGGGAACATTGATAGACGTTCTAGACAAAACTTTGACTGCTATGGGAGGACGTTTATTAAGAAAATGGGTTGAAGAACCTTTAATGAGTATTGAAGAAATTAACAAAAGATTAGATGTAGTTGAAGAATTTATAGATAATATATATGTTTCATCTGATCTTAGAGAATTTTTAAAAAATATATATGATATTGAAAGAATACTAGGAAAGATAAGCTGCGAAAATGCAAATGCAAGAGATTTGAATGCCTTAAAACAATCAATTGCAATGCTGCCAAGTATTAAAGTTGCTATTTCCAATTGTAAAAGTCAGTTACTTAAAGATATTTATAGTGACTTTGATACATTAGAAGATATATATAAACTTATTGATTCTGCAATAGATGAAAATCCTCCAACAACTTTAAAAGAAGGAGGAATAATTAAAAAAGGATATAATGCTGAAGTAGATAAATTGAGAGATGCTATGCTTAATGGGAAGAAATGGATTTTAGAATTAGAACAAAAAGAAAGAGAAATAACAGGTATTAAGTCATTAAAGATAGGTTATAATAAAGTTTTTGGATATTATATAGAAGTTACTAAAGCTAATCTTAATTTAGTTCCTAAAGATAGATATATAAGAAAACAAACTCTTGCCAATACTGAAAGGTTTATAACTCCTGAGCTTAAAGAAATAGAAGAAACTATTCTTGGAGCAGAAGCTAAAATAGTTGAAATTGAATATGATCTGTTTGTTGAAATAAGAAATAAAATTTATTCTCAAGTTTCGAGAATTAAAAAAGTAGCTCAATATCTTGCAATTATTGATGTATTGTTATCATTTGCCAAGGTATCTTTTGAAAATAATTATGTAAAGCCGCAGATAACTAATGATGGTGCTATAGAAATAAAGGATGGAAGGCATCCGGTTGTTGAAAAAATGATATCGGGAGTTTTTGTGCCTAATGATACACTTTTGGACTTAAAAGATAATATGATAATTATAATTACGGGCCCTAATATGGCTGGTAAATCTACTTATTTAAGACAAGTTGCTTTGATTACTTTATTAGCTCAAGTTGGTTGTTTTGTTCCTGCCAAAAGTGCAAGAATTTCTATAGTAGATAGGATTTTTACAAGAATAGGAGCTTCAGATGATTTATCTTTAGGTCAAAGTACCTTTATGGTTGAGATGACAGAGGTTTCAAATATATTAAAAAATGCTACTAAGAATAGTTTAATAATTCTTGATGAAGTAGGTAGAGGAACTAGCACATATGATGGTTTAAGTATTGCATGGTCAGTTATAGAGTATATCAACAATAGAATCGGTGCAAAAACTCTTTTTGCTACACACTATCATGAATTAACTGAACTTGAAGGAAAAATAAGAGGAGTTAAAAATTACTGCATTTCCGTAAAAGAGCATGGGGAAGATATTATTTTTTTAAGAAAGATAGTAAGAGGTGGAGCAGATCAAAGTTATGGTATTCAAGTAGCAAAACTTGCAGGACTTCCAGAAGAAGTTATTAAGAAGGCAAAAGAAATTTTAGCAAAACTTGAGGAAAATGATATAAATAAATCTAAAAATAATACCGTTGTAAAAGAGATAGCTTCTACGTCTGTAGAAATAAACTTGTTTAATTACAAAGAAAATGAAATAATAGAAGAGCTAAAAAATGTAGATGTTTTAAATATAACTCCGCTTGAAGCAATGAATATTTTATATAATTTAGTTAATAAGGCTAAAAAATTAGGGTGATTAGTATGTCAAAGATACGTATTTTAGATGATGATGTAATAAGTAAAATTGCAGCTGGTGAAGTTATTGAAAGACCTGCATCAGTTGTAAAGGAATTAGTTGAAAATTCTATTGATGCTAATTCTACTAATATTAACATTGAGATTGAAAATGGTGGAATAACTTATATAAAAGTTAGTGATGATGGTAGTGGAATCGAAAAGGATGATGTTGAAATTGCTTTTTTAAGGCATACTACTTCAAAAATACAAAATGAAAATGATTTATATAATATAAAAACATTAGGGTTTAGGGGGGAAGCTCTTGCAAGTATAGCTGCTGTTTCCAAAGTTGAAATGATAACAAAAACAAATAAGGACATCATTGGAACTAGAATTTTAGTAGAAGGTGGAGAAATAATTGAGAAAACAGAATGTGGATCGCCTAATGGTACTACTATTGTTGTAAGGGAACTTTTTTTTAATACTCCTGTTAGATTAAAATTTTTAAAAACTCCATCTAGGGAAGCTATGTATGTTACAGAGACGGTACAGAATTTAGCCTTATCCAATGAAAATATATCTTTTAAATATAAAAATAATGGAAAATTAGTTTTAGCAACAAAAGGCGATGGAATTCTTTTGAATGTTATCATTTCACTCTTTGGTAAGCAAGTAAAGGATAATTTATTAGAGGTTTTATATGAGGAGGATTGTATAAAAGTTAGAGGATACATTGGTAACAATGCATTAGGAAAAAGTAATAGAAATTTTGAATTTTTATTTGTAAATGGTAGGTATGTTAAAAATAAAATAATAAATTCTGCTATTGAAAATGTATATAAATCATATTCTACAGGAGATAAATTTCCTTTTTATGTAATAAAGTTAGAAATTGATCCTCAAATAATAGATGTAAATGTTCATCCTACAAAAGCGGAAGTAAAATTTCAAAATGAACAACAAGTTTATAAAATTGTATATAAAGCTATTCAAAATGCTTTTCAAACTATTAATACTATACCTCAAATAACTTTTACTCCTAATGTTTTTATAAATAAAGAAGATAATAAATATAACGACTGCATTCAAAAAAAGATTGAGTTTAATTATGAAACTTTGTGTGAAAATAATAATTACAATAAAGAACGATTTCAAATCAAGGAAGATACTCAAAATAGATATTTTGCTAATAATTTTTATGAGTACTTTGAAAATAAAGAAAAAAATATTAAAACTATGGAAATAATAGATAATAGTAATAATTTATTGTTGCCCAAATTAATTCCAGTAGCACAAATTCATTTAACTTATATAATTGCTGAGGGTGAAAAAGAATTATATATTATAGATCAGCATGCAGCTCATGAGAGAATATTATACGAGAAATATATGGATGAATATAATAATACATCTATTCAAAGTCAGGCTTTATTGAATCCTAAAATAATTGAGCTTAGCAATGTTGAAAAGCAATTGGTGCTTGAAAATATAAAAAATTTTGGTAAAATAGGTTATGTTATTGAAGATTTCGGGGGAAGTTCAATATCTATTAGATCTGTTCCAGTAATTTATGGTAATCCTAATTATATAGAGTTATTTTATGAGGTTTTAAATCAAGTAACTATGAATTCAAATAATTTTTATAATTCAATAGATAAAATAATATATACCATGGCGTGCAAAAGTGCGGTTAAATCTGGGGATAAGTTAACTTATTCTGAAATGAATAAGCTTATTGAGGATTTAAGAAAGTGTAAAAATCCTTTTTCTTGCCCTCATGGTAGGCCAACTATAATAAAAATGGCTTATGAGGAACTTGAGAAAAAATTTAGGAGAGTTTTATAGGGTGATTATATGAAGAAAAATATTGTAATAATAGCTGGACCTACAGCGTCTGGTAAAACTGCAATAGGGATTGAAGTTGCTAAAAGAATAAATGGTGAAGTAGTATCTGCTGATTCTATGCAAATATACAAATATATGGACATAGGTTCTGCAAAACCTACTAAGGAAGAAATGCAAGGTATACCTCATCATATGATTGATATTATTGATCCTAAGCAAGAATTTAGTGTTGCTTTATATAGAGAAATGGCTGTAAAATGTATAGATGACATTATAGACAGAGGTAAGGTACCTATAGTGGTTGGAGGCACAGGACTTTATATAAATTCATTAACTTATCCATTAGATTTTACTGAAACTGCTAAAGATGAAGAATATAGAAAGTATCTTCAAAAGTTAGCAGAGGAAAAAGGTAATAAATATGTTCACGAAATGCTAAAAGAAGTGGATCCTGAATCTTATGAAAGGCTTCATGTTAATGATTTAAAGAGAATAATAAGAGCTTTAGAAGTTTATAAAAATACAGGAAAACCTATATCTGAATTTCAAAAAGAATCTAAAAAGAAAGAGATTGATTATAATATAGCATATATAGGACTTATAATGGATAGGGAAAAATTATATGAAAGAATTAATAAAAGAGTAGATAAAATGTTTGAGCAGGGACTTATTGAAGAAGTTAAGAGATTAAAGGAAATGGGTTATACAAGGGATATGATTTCTATGCAAGGAATAGGTTATAAAGAAGTATTTGATTATCTTGATGGATATTTGACTTTAGATGAAGTTAAAGATATAATAAAACAAAATACTAGAAGGTATGCCAAAAGACAATTAACATGGTTTAGAAGGGAGGATAGGATACGCTGGTTTAATTTAGATGAATATAATAACATTGATGAAGTTGTTGATGATATTATTAAATACATAGAAGGAAAATTTAAAAAAATATAGAATAAAATTAATAAATATATTATGTTTGGAGGATGATGATATGGCAAAAAATGCAAATAATTTACAAGATATTTTCTTAAATGGAGCTAGAAAAAATAAAATTCCAGTGACTATTTACTTGGTTTCAGGAGTTCAATTAAAGGGTAATGTTAAAGGATTTGATAGTTTTACAGTTATATTAGAATCAGAAGGAAAACAAATGTTAGTTTATAAACACGCAATTTCTACAATAGTTCCTTCAAAACCTGTTCTTTATGTTAACAATAATGCTAATAAAGAAGAAAATAAAGAAAGCAATCAATAAAAAAACTCGCTTTAAGCGAGTTTTTTTATTGAAATATAAGAAATGTTTTTTAGGAGGTATAAAATGTTAGAAGCAACAAAAAAACTATTAATTGAAAAATATAATTTTAGTCCTAAAGTTATTGAACTTGCTGAAAAAGCTTTGCAAGATATAGAAAAGCATTTTAAAGAAATAGATGAAGTTAAAGAATATAATCAAATAAAAGTTTTAAAAGCAATGCAAGATGAAAAGTTATCTGAAGCTCATTTTACATTTTCAACGGGTTATGGATATGGTGATATAGGTAGAGATACTTTAGATAGAGTTTATGCTAAAGTTTTTAATTGTGAAGATGCATTGGTAAGGCCTCATATAGTATCAGGAACGCACGCCATTACAATTGCTTTATTTGGAAATTTAAAACCTAATGATACTTTATTGTCAATAACAGGAAAACCATATGATACTTTATTGCAGGTAATTGGAATAGAAGGTTCTAATATGGGGTCTTTAATAGAATATGGGGTTAACTATAAACAAGTTGATTTATTAAGCGATGGGAAGATAAATCTTGAAGAAGTAGAAAAAGTAGTAAAAAGCGATCCTACTATAAAGATGGTAGCTATACAACGTTCAACAGGATACGCTTGGAGACCATCTCTTCAAATTAAGGATATTGAAGAAGCTATAAAAGTTGTAAAATCGATTAATAAGGATATTATTTGTTTTGTAGATAATTGTTATGGTGAATTTATAGATACTAAAGAACCTACGGATGTTGGTGCGGATTTAATTGCAGGATCTTTAATTAAAAATATTGGAGGAGGTATTGCTCCTACAGGAGGATATGTTGCTGGTAAAAAGGTTTATGTTGAAAATGCAGCATATAGACTTACAGCTCCAGGAATAGGACGTGAATGTGGCTCAACTTTTGGAGTTATAAGACAGATGTTTCAAGGACTTTTCTTAGCTCCTCATATTACTGCTGAAGCATTAAAATCTGCTATTTTTACTTCAAGACTTTTAGAAATTGCAGGATTTGAAGTTTCACCTAAGTATTATGAAAAAAGAAGCGATATTATACAAGCTATAAAGTTTAATGATAGAGAAAAATTAATAAAATTTATAAAAGGAATCCAAAAAGGTTCACCAGTAGATTCTTTTGTAGATTGTGAACCTTGGGATATGCCAGGATATACTGATCAGGTTATTATGGCTGCAGGTGCTTTTATCCAAGGTTCATCTATAGAGTTAAGCGCTGATGCTCCTATACGACCTCCTTATATTGCTTATGTTCAAGGAGGGTTAACTTTTGAACATGCTAAAGTAGGGATTTTAAAAGGATTATCAAATATATTAGATGGGTAAAAATTTTACCCATCTTTTTAATTTTTTAAAAGATTTTTTAAAAATAGCATGTAGAATTTTTAAAGCAAAGTAAATATAATTTATTTTTTTGGATGAACCATTATTAAACTAAGGGAGGTGGTAAGCGTGGAAGTAATGCTTGTGTTTGTTTACAAACTGCTAGATGTAGCATTTTCTACAGCAAAAAATGTATTTATGATTAAAGGTAAGTATACATTAGCTGGTATAGTTAATGCATTATCACAGTTAATATTTGTATTTATAGTAAAAAGCATAACAGCTAATAATGATTATTTAATTTTGCTTGTATTATGTTTAGCAACTTTTATGGGAACATATATACCTAGTATTGTTATAGATAAATACTCAAAAGAAAAAGTTTATGTATTTGATATAACAGCAAGCAATTTTGAAAAAGGAAAAGAATATGCAGATTTTCTTAAAGAATCTAATATACCTGTTATGACTTATGTAGGATATAAGAATTTTAAGAAAGTATTGTGCATAAAAGCTTATTCAAGAACTAAAGAAGAATCAAAATTAATTGAAGATACAATGCCAGAAGATTTTAAGTATGTCGTAGTAGAATCTAATATAATTGCAGAAAAATAATTAGCCCCTTCTTTATTTGTAATAAAAAGAGGGGCTAATAGTTTTTAATATTTTCTTATTAAACCTCTTACTTTGCCTAATATTTTACATTCCTTTACTATAATAGGTTTCATATTTGAGTTTTCAGGTTGTAACCTTATATGTTCATTTTCTTTATAAAAAGTTTTAACAGTTGCATTATCATCAACAAGAGCTACAACGATATCCCCATTTTGAGCAGTTGGTTGTTTTTCAACTATTAGAAAATCACCATCGTATATTCCTTTTTCTATCATACTATCTCCTTTTACTTTTAATATAAAAGCATCGTTATTTAGCTTAATAAAATCTATAGGAATAGGTAAAACATCTTCTATATTTTCAACTGCAAATATAGGTTGTCCTGCAGCTACTTTACCTACAATAGGAATACTAATTAAATCCTTTTTATAAGCATTATTTATAATTTCTATTGCTCTAGGTTTATTTGGGTTACGTTTTATTAGTCCGTTTTTTTCTAGTTTTTCTAGATAATTATGAACAGTTGATGTAGACTTTAAACCAACAGCTTTGCAAATTTCTCTTACAGATGGAGGATAGCCTTTTGAAATGATTTCTTTTTTAATAAATTCCAGTATCTCTTGCTGTTTATCTTTGTTGGATGACATTTTCTACACCCCTTAAAAATTTTCTAATTTTATTATATCACATTTAAACTAAAATCACAAACTTATGTTCGATATTATAAGTTATTTGTCTTGAGTCGATATAATTCAAATGATATAATAAAATTCATGATAATTATTAAATATAAAAAGGAGTGTTAATCATATGCAATATTGTATTTTTAACCAAAATAAAATATGTGATAATTGTAGTGATTGTAATATTTGTGATATTGAAAAAAACAAAATATGTAATAGCTGCGGAAAATGTTTAGAGATATTTTCAGATTATAAAGAAGTTAGAATTGATGGTATTCTTTTTGATGAATCAGAACTTGATGACTATATTTTTGATGATGAAGTATTAGAAGTAGAGCAAAATGATAAAGAAGAAAATGTTGTTTATATTGAGGATATTCCAGAATTAAGAGAGAAATATTATAAAGAATTAGAGGAGTTTTTTAAAGAGAGAGAAGAATAACCCTTTTGGGTTATTCTTCCGATAGTGGATTTGATTTTATAGCGTCTCTTAAGATTTCATCGTCGATGTGGGTATATATTTGGGTTGTTGATACACTTTCATGTCCTAATATATGTTGAAGAGCACGTATATCAACCTTTCCATATTTATACATTAATGTTGCTGCGGTATGTCTTAATTTATGAGGAGTATACTTATTATCTAGTAAACCTGCATTTATAACGTATTTTTTCACTAATTTTTCAACTGTTCTTTTATCAATTCGTTTTTTTCTTTCACTTAGAAATAGCGCATCTTTGTCGATAACTCCATCTTTAGGTCTTACTGCTAGATATGCATTAATAGCTTTTATACAAGCTTTATTCAGGTAAACTGTTCGTTCTTTATTTCCTTTGCCTATTACGGTAAGCGTATCTCCTTTTATTTTGCTTATATCAATGTTTACTAGTTCAGATAAACGAAGACCACAGTTTAAAAATAGGGTAATAATTGCATAATCTCTTTCTTTGTTTCGGCCTTTTATAGATTCAAGCAATTTTTTGCTTTGTTCTAGGGTGAGATAAACAGGATGTCGTTTGTTTATTTTTGGTGATTCTAATTCTCTAGCAGGATTTTCTTTTATTATTTTTGCTTTAGTTTCTAAATAATTAAAAAAAGATCTAATAGCAGCAATTTTACGAGCTCTGGCATAGTTGCTGTTTTTTCTTTTTATAGATACATAATTTATAAAAGAATATATATCATTTAAAGTAATACTTTTTATTATGTCTTCATTTATGTCAGAAATATCTACATCTTCAACCTCGTTTTTTAGGTTATGTTTTATTTTTTTTATGTATTTTAAAAATAATCTAAGATCAACTTTGTAACCAGAAATAGTATTTAAAGATTTACCTTTTACAGTATAAAGATATCCTAAAAAATCATTTAATATATAAGGTAAACTTTCGTCAAATAAAATTTCCAAGTTGTTTTTATCCATTAGCACTCCCCCATTTTCAAAATAATAAATTCTACTAAATAACAATTTAGCGAAATGTTTTTAGTTATTTTCAAATTATTTTTTTCTTTTATTTAAGTTCATCAAAAGAATAAGACAAAAGACGATATAAATAAGAGATACTATCAACATAAGCAAATACCTCAAAAATTTCATAAATATCACCTTATATTTTTTATATCTAGATTTTTTTTATATGTATTGACTACACATTCAATAATAGAACTTCTAAAAGCTTTTTCTTCTAAGGTTCTTATACCTTCAATTGTTGTTCCAGATGGAGATGTTACCATATCCCTTAATTCTGCAGGATGTTTTGAGGTTTCTAAAAGCAATTTAGCACTGCCTATAATCATTGTGGAAATTGCTTCATAAGCTTCTTTTTTTGGTATACCAAGTAATAGTGCTGCATCTGCCATAGCTTCAATAAATAAATATACAAATGCAGGGCCGCTGCCTGTTATAGAAGAATATGCATTCATAAGGTCTTCATTAATTTCTTTGACTGTGCCAATGTTTTTTAGTAAATTGATAATAATGTTTTTTTCTTCTATTGATAATTTATTATTATAAGATATAGTTATAAAACCTTGTTTTATTAAAGCTGGAGTATTGGGCATTATTCTTACAATTTTTTTATTGCCTATGATTTCTTCTGCTTGTTTAATTGTATATCCAGCAGCCATAATGATTATAATTTTGTCATATGTTAAGTGATCTTTTATAGCTTGTAATATTTCGTTATACAAATGAGGTTTTATTGCAAGGAATATGTATTTACTTTTGTTTACAACTTCAATATTATTGCTACAAATGTTTATTTTTGAATTTGTATTTAATATTTTTTCTTTATGATGATCATAGACATACATGTTTTTAGGATCAATACCGGAATCTATAATGCCTTTTATTATTGCGCTTCCCATATTACCGCATCCTATAAAACCTAACACTTTATAACCCCTCCTTATTTTTATTCTACTTATTATTTTAGGTTAAAGTGTTTATTAACACAAGTGAATAAAAATGTGTATAAGAATGAAATTTTCTAAGAATTAATTTTCTTATTAAATAATTATTTTCGACATATCATTTGAAAATAAATGTCAAGTTACAAATTACTAAAATTTGTTAATAAAACAGGAAATCTGTAATATTAATTTTCGACTAATTTTGTCTTTAAATAAATGTATGTTAAAAAAATAACAAAATAATATAAATAACTTGCTGCTTTTTAAAAAGCAGCAAGTACTAAACATTTATTTCTACTTTAATTTCTTCGATAGGATTTATATTTAATACTGGTTCAACTATTTCTTTTAAAAATTCCTCAACTTGTTCTTTACATCTTCCAATATAATTTTGAGGATTTAAAGTAGAAAGTATTTCTTCTTTGCTAAGATTAAAAGCTTCATCATTAGCAATTCTAATAATTAAATCATTAGCACATCCATATTCCTTGATCATTTTTGCAGCTTCCATTGAATGAACTCTTATTTTTTCATGTAATTCTTGTCTATCTCCACCTTTTTTTACTGCTTCCATTAATATATTTTCTGTTGCCATAAAAGGAAGTTCTTCTTTTACTCTTTTTTCTATAACTTTTTTATATACAACTAAATTTTCTGAGATATTTATATACAAATTTAGTATAGCATCTACAGCTAAAAATGATTCTGAAATTACAATTCTTTTATTAGCAGAATCATCTAAAGTACGTTCAAACCATTGAGTAGATGCGGTTATTAAAGGATTTAATACATTTACGATAACATAACGTGATAATGCAGATATTCTTTCACTTCTCATAGGATTTCTTTTATATGGCATAGCAGATGAGCCTATTTGAGTAGTTTCAAAAGGTTCTTCAATTTCTTTGAAACTTTGAAGGATTCTTATATCATTGCTAAATTTATATGCACTTTGAGCAATGTATGAAAGACAACTTAAAACTATTGCATCTTGTTTGCGAGGATATGTTTGTCCTGTAATTTTAAAATATTTATCCTTGAATCCTAATTTTTCGCAAACTAACTCATCAAGTTTTTTTACTTTTTCATGATCTCCATCAAAAAGTTTTAAAAAACTTGCTTGTGTTCCGGTTGTTCCTTTAACACCTAGAAGTTTTAAAGAATTTATACAATTATCTAAGTTTTCTAAATCGATAATAAGATCTTGAATCCAAAGACAAGCTCTTTTACCAACAGTAGTTAATTGAGCAGGTTGCAAATGTGTATATGCTAAAGTTGGAAGATCTTTATATTTATCTGCAAACTTACTTAAATTTTTTATAACTTTTAAGATTTTTTTTCTTACGATTTTTAAAGCTTCCTTCATAATTATTACATCTGTATTATCAACTACATAGCAACTTGTAGCTCCTAAATGTATAATTGGTTTAGCTTTTGGACATTGTATTCCATAAGCATAAATATGTGACATAACATCATGCCTTGTTTTTTTCTCTTGTTCAATAGCTATCTCATAATTAATATCATATATATGATCTTTTAATTCTTTTATTTGTTCATCTGTAATATTTAACCCTAATTCTTTTTCAGCTTCAGCTAAAGCTACCCATAATTTACGCCAAGTTGTAAATTTAAACTCATCAGAAAAAAGATATGACATTTCTTTTGAAGCATAACGCGTAACTAAAGGACTTTGGTATTCGTTATACATTTAATCAACTCCTTTATGTTTTTGATAACTAAATTATAAATTATGTCGTTTTAACATGCAACAAAAAACATACAGAATAGGGGAAATCCCCTATTCTTTATTGTTTTAAAAAGTTTTCTATTCTATTTAATCCTTCAACTATATTTTCCATTGATGTAGCGTAAGATAAACGAATAAAATCATCATCTCCAAATCCTTTACCAGGTATAGCAGCTACTTTAGCATATTCTAATAAAGCATTACAAAAGTCTATGGAATTATTTATAACATAACCTTTTATATTTTTTCCTTTTACTTTACTTATATTTACCATTACGTAAAAAGCACCAGCTGGTTTTCTACAAGATAAACCTTCTATAGAATTGATTTTATCTACCATGTAGTTTCTTCTCTTTTCAAATTCTTTTTTCATTTCTTCAACAGCATCTTGTGAGCCTTTTATTGCTTCTATACTAGCATATTGAGCAATTGTGTTAGGATTGGAAGTTTGATGGCTTTGTAGGTTGGACATCAACTTTGCAATTTCTTTATTTGATGCAGTATATCCAATACGCCAACCTGTCATAGAGTATGCCTTAGAAACTCCGTTAATTACTATAGTTCGTTCTTTAATTTCATTTCCTAAAGAAGCTATACTAACATGTTTTTTATTATCATATACTAATTTTTCGTATATTTCATCAGATATGATAAGTAAATCATACTTAATAGCTAATTCAGCAATATATTCAAGTTCTTTTATATCATAGACTGTTCCTGTAGGATTATTAGGGCTATTTAATATAATGGCTTTTGTTTTATTTGAAATAGCAGATTCAAGAGCTTCTTTAGTATATTTAAAATCATTTTCTTCTGATGTTTTTACATATACTGGTTTTGCATCAACTAATTTTACAAGCTCAGGGTAGCTAACCCAAAATGGAATTGGAACAATGACTTCGTCTCCGGGATTACATATAGCTTGCAATGCATTATAAATGGAATGTTTTGCACCATTTGAGATTACTATTTGAGATGGATCGTAATGTAAACCATTTTCTTCTTTTAATTTGTTACAAATTGCTTGTTTTAATTCAAGAATACCTGAAGCAGCAGTATATCGGGTTAATCCTTTTTTTATAGCTTCGATTGCAGCATTTTGAATGTTTATTGGTGTATTAAAATCTGGTTCACCTGCACCAAAACTTATAACATCAATACCTTCTTCTTTCATTTTTTTAGCCTTTGCTGTTATTTCTAGAGTTACCGATGAACTTATTTCTTTTGCTTTTTTTGATAATTCCATTTAATATTTCCCCCTTATTTTTTATAAATTTCATTCAATGTATTTTTAATTATTTCTAAAGATTCATCTAACATAGGTTTATAAATTGTTTTAATTTTTTCATAATGTTTTATACCATTATCAGTTATTCTATAAATTCTTTTTGTTTTTTTATCAGGTTCTTCCCACCAACCTTCTATTAGTAAATTTTCTTCCATGTTTCTAAGAAGAGGATACATTAATCCAGGACTAGGTTTCCAACTGTAATTTAAACATTTTTCTATTCGTTCAATTAATTCATTACCATAATGCTCTTTTTCAATAAGGAAGTGTAAAATGAATAACTTAACTAATGATGTAATATTTACTTTACTAATTAATTGTCTATTTCTAATACTACCATCTTTCATAAAGTCACCTCATGAAAGAATAATTTTTTATTTATTTTAAATATAGCATTTAATTTTGCAAATGTCTACATATTTTTGAAAGAAATCTTTCACATTCAAATTAAACATAATATATATTATGTAAACAAAAGTACATAAACAAAAGGACTGCAATGCAGCCCTTTTGTATTAATGTAAAATTATCTTGGTTGAACAATAAATTTAATTGCTGTTCTTTCTTCACCTTCAATTATAATATCAGTAAAAGCAGGAATACAAACTAAGTCAATTCCGCTTGGAGCAACAAAGCCTCTGGCTATAGCAATAGCTTTAACTGCCTGATTAATTGCTCCTGCACCAATTGCTTGAATTTCTGCAGAACCTTTTTCTCTGATAACACCAGCTAGAGCACCTGCAACTGAATTTGGATTTGATTTTGCTGAAACCTTTAATACTTCCATTATAATACCTCCTTGAAAGCTATTATTTTATCTAATTATATTAATTCTACGCAAATATAGAAATTCCTTCTAAAAAATAAAAAAACCCCAAAAATTTTGGGGTTTATTTTGCGTATTCAATCGCTCTTACTTCACGGATAACATTTACTTTTATTTGTCCCGGATATTCTAATTCGTTTTCTATTTTCTTTACAATTTCTCTTGCCATGTGAACTATGTCATCATCGCTAACCTGCTCAGGTTTAACTATAATTCTAACTTCACGTCCAGCTTGTATAGCATATGATTTTTCAACACCTTCAAATGAATCAGCTATCTCTTCTAATTTTTCTAATCTTTTAATGTATGCTTCAAGTGTTTCTCTTCTTGCGCCTGGTCTTGCTGCAGAAATTGCATCTGCAGCTTGAACTAATATAGCTTCAATTGACATAGGTTCAACATCGCCATGATGTGCAGCAATAGCATTAACAACAATAGGTGATTCGTTATATTTCTTGGCTAGTTCACTTCCTAATAACGCATGAGGTCCTTCTGCTTCATGATCAACTGCTTTACCAATGTCATGAAGAAGTCCAGCACGTTTAGCTAAATTAACATCAGCTCCAAGTTCAGCAGCCATAAGTCCTGCTAAATAAGCAACTTCCATGGAATGTTTTAAAACATTTTGACCATAACTTGTTCTATATTTTAATCTACCTATAAGTCTTATTAATTCACTATGAAGCCCATGAACACCTGTTTCAAAAGCGGCATGCTCTCCTTGTTCTCTAATTTCATTTTCAATTTCTCTTTTAGCTTTCTCAACCATTTCTTCAATTCTTGCAGGATGTATTCTTCCATCTGCAATTAATTTTTCTAGGGCAAGTCTTGCAATTTCACGTCTAATTGGATCAAATCCTGAAAGTATAACGGCTTCAGGAGTATCGTCTATTATAAGGTCGATACCTGTTAGAGTTTCTAATGTTCTAATATTTCTACCTTCTCTTCCTATTATTCTACCCTTCATTTCATCATTAGGGAGATTTACAACTGATACAGTTATTTCTGCAGCATGATCAGCTGCACATCTTTGTATAGCACAAGAGATTATTTCTCTTGCCCTTTTATCTGCTTCTTCTTTTGCTTTTGTTTCTATTTCTTTTATTAACATAGCTGCTTCATGTTTTACTTCTTGTTCGACATTTTTCAATATTATTTGTTTAGCTTCTTCTGAAGTGAGTCCTGCAATTTTTTCCAATTCTTCTCGTTGTTTTTTATATAATTCTTCAATTTCATTTTGTAGTTGTTCTATTTCTTGTTGTTTTTTATTTAAGTTTTCTTCTCGAATTTCAAGAGCTTCAACTTTTTTATCTAAAGTTTCTTCTCTTAATAATAATCTTCTTTCCATTCGTTGAAGTTCGTTTCTTCTTTCTCTCAATTCACGTTCAAATTCGCTTCTAAGTTTGTGTACTTCTTCACGAGCTTCAATAACTGCCTCTTTTTTCTTTGATTCTGCTTCTTTTTCTGCTTCTGAAATTATCCTTTTGGCTTCTTCCTCTGCACTTTTTATTTTGCTTTCGGCGATGTTTTTTCTGACTATATAACCAGCTAGAAAAGATATTACTCCAACTGTTGGTATTAATATTATTGTAACTATGGTTTGAATAATTACACCTCCCTTGTTATATTTTTGTAAATTTATAGTTGATTAAAGTATTATTCTTTTTTGAAGAGTTATTACGTGCTAACTTCTTCATGACTTATTTAGGAAATACCTACCAAATGTAATTATATCATAATAGAACAAGTTTATGCAATAAAAAGCACTTTTATATTGATTTTACTACAATAACAAAAAAAATTCTATATAGTAAGATTAAAAAATTAATAAATATTAAAAAATTAATAAATATATCCTTTAATTTTTTCTACATGACTAATACCATCGTTTAATACTACTCTATATACAATATCTCCACTTTCTAATATATGAGAATTATGAGTTACAATTATTATTTGCCTATTAAACATCATGGAAACATTTTTTAAAAAATCAGCTACATTAACTATATAATCATCACTAACATGTTTAGCAGGTTCATCTAATATTAATGGTCCTTCTATTTTAGGGGTATGTATTTCCATCATTGCTATTCTAATAGCTAGAGAAATTATATCTACTACTCCTCCCCCTCTTGCTTCGCAAGGTTTTGTAATTATTTTCTTCCCATTTTGTTCTGATATTACATAAAATTCAGCATCTATTTTATCACCCTTTTCTTTTAACTCTATATAAAATTTTATTTTTGAATCAAATATATATTGTAAACATTGAGTTATAAGGTATTCAAGTTGTTTCTTAGATTGTTCCCTAGCAAACTGTGAAGTTTTTTGTAAAAGAATTTTTACTTTTTTTAGTTTGTCTAATTCAAATTCTAGTTTCTCTAATTCTTCTTCTTCTGTTTTTAAATCATTTTTTAAATTTTCCATTATGCCTTTCTTAATGTAATATTCTTTGAATTCTAAATTTAATTGATGCTCTAACTCTTTTAAAATTTCATCATACATTAATATATCACCCTTATTTGTTATTATATAATATGTTGTCTGGAGGAAGTGCTTTCTCAATTTCTTCAATGAGATATAAAATTTCTGATTCTAGCCTTTTTATTTCTTTATCTAAATTATTGGGATTAATCCCCATATCTTCCAATTGCTTTATTATTTCTTCTTTTTGCTTTTGTAGAGTTTCTAATCTAGCCTCTGCTTTAATTTTAATATTTTTTGCCTTTTCTATCTTTTCTTTAAGTTGTTGTATTTTTTCTTCATAACTATTCATTAGAACCAACTCCTCTTAATTCATTTATTATATATTCAATTACATTATCTTGTATTTTTGATAAGCAAACTGGACATCTGCCAAGTTTTTTAAGGTTATTTGCATATTCATTTATTAAAAAGTCTAGTTCACTGTTGATGTTAGTAACTTGTTTTTTATATTCATTTAATTGTAAATTAATACTCTTAAATTTATTAAGTATTTCTGATATTTTGTTATATTTTACTAATATATAATTTAAATTTTCTAATAATAACATAGCTTTGTTGACTTCATTAAAGTTTTTTGTGAAATCTTGTCCTACTAAAATACGATTACTTATTTCTTTATATTCTTTAAGTTTAGCTTTAAGCTGTAATAGCATAGTATGTTTTTTTTCCAGATCGTAATAATTTTGATGAATTTTTTCTAAATTTGATAAAGAATCAACTAATTTTTTAAGAGAATTTAAATTTTTAATTACATCATCATATTTTTCTTTAAATTCTTTTAAAGAAATAAGTGTTTTTATTGATAAAGTAAGCTTTTTATAATAATCTTCAATTTTATCAATATTTTTTGTTTGGCTGAATAATTTATTTGTATTAATAAGTTCCTCATTTATTTTGAAAATTCTTAAATGATAATTATTTATTAAGTTATAATCTTTAATTTTAGTATCCAAGTTTAATAAATCATACTCTGCTCTATTAATATTTGTAAATTGTGATAGGGTTTGTTCCAATTCTAATGTTTCTTTATAAAGGTTATCTAAGTTAGTTTTCAGTTCCATTAATTTTTTTAATTTTTCATTGTATGATTTTATTTTATTAATTTTTTCTTCCTTGTTTTTTAGATAATCTAATAATAAGTTTAAATTTTCAAATTCATTTAACTTTAATTTTAGTTCATTTATTTTATCTAATCTTTGTTTTTTTTGATTTTCTATGTTTAATATATCTTTGTCTACTAACTTAATTGCTGTATCAACATAATGGACACCTACTAACTTTCCTATTGCTTTGGCTTTTATAGGTCCTGATTTGCTTAACATAAAAGGAGCATCTAATTGTTCAGAAATGTTTATACTTTCTATTGAAGAAGGATCTATATAAATTTTTCTTATTCCATGTTCTTTTAAAACTTCAGGAGGAATATCATTACCAAATCCTTCAAATCTAGTTTCTTCTCCGTTAGGATATGTTATTATGTATACATTTTTATTCTTATATTTTTTTCTAGTGATTTTTATATCATTATCTAATGTAATTGAAACTCTGCATGTATTTTCTCCTTGTCTTATAAAGTCACTTCCTTTTGGTTCATTGTATAATACCCATTTTAAAGCTCTTATAATAGCTGTTTTTCCATTATCTGATGGTCCTGTAATAATGTTTAAGCCATTTATAAAATCTATTTTGGTATACTTATGAGATTGAAAGTTTTCTATTTCTATACTTTTTATATACCTCATTCTAAATTCACTTCCTCTTTAGAAATTAAATCTTGAGCCAATGCTATTTTATTTAATGCTTCATTTTTTATGATTTCACTAATATTTTCATGTTTAGCTATTTCTGAAATTATATTTTCTAATTTCATTAATTCAAAATTTCCATATGAGGTAATTTGATGAACAAATTTATTAAACAAAATATTTTTGTTATGTTCTATAATAAGTTTTTCTCTATCTAATACATTTTCACCAATTTGTGCGCATTTTAGTGGTCTTATTTCTGTATTTATATGTGAATCTATATCTATTATAACATATGAAGGAATTCTTCTAATTTCAGATAATGCATTACTAATTCTTGAGATTGCTCCTGGATTTATAAAATATTTATTACAATAATTTTTTATACCAAACCCATTATGATAATGCCCAGCTAAAGTTACATCTGCAGCTGTAAATGGTGCTATATCATCAATTAGTGTATAATTAACCTCATTATTAAAGGGTTTTTCTAATAAAAAACCATGAACTACGTGTATGGCGTAATCTGCAAATTTTTTATTTACTATGTAAGCCGACTTATCTTTTCCATCAACATTGTAATAGTAATTGCTACCTGTTACTTGAATACTTTTTCCATTATTTGTATAAAATATTTTAGGTTGGTGATCTAAAAATTCTACTATTTTAAGTTCTTCAAGTAGTCCTAAAATTGTTCTATTAACTGAATTTGGATTTTGTCCATAAACGTCATGATTACCAATTACGCACAAAATGGGAGTTGGAAAATTTTTTATAATTTTAATAAAATCTTTAACAACTGATATAGAAACATCAGGGCGGTCAAATAAATCTCCACCAAATAAGACTTTATCAATGTTTTCATTTATAGAAATTTCAACTAACTCGTTTAATTTTGCCTTTAATGTTTCAACAAAATTATCTTTTCTTGATCTTGGATTATTTCCTCTTATATGCAAGTCTGTAAAAAATAAAAATCTCATAATTAATCACCATCGTTTTCTTTTATTACTTCTTTTAAAACTTGTAATATTATATCATTATCATAACCTTTGTATGCAAGGTAATTGTAAAGTCTTAATTTTACGTTTTGCTTGTCTTTGATTTTGGCGTATTTCTTTAATGCAATGTTTTTAGCATTTTCTAGTAAAGTTTCTTGTTGTACTTCTATATGTAAATTATCAAAGTTTATACCTTTAGAATTTAATCCATATGATATTCTTCTTTTACCCAACTTTTTAGACAAACAATAATTTATATATTTTTTAGCATACTCGTAATCGTTAATAAAATTATAATGTTTTAATTTGTTTATAGTGTTTTCTATGCAAAGATTCGAAAACCCTTTTTTAGTTAATTTTTTTCTTATTTCACTTTCAGTGTATTCTTTATAAGCTAACAAGTTTAATGCATAATTATATGATAATTTTAATTCTGTTTCTTTAGCTATATTATTTATTTCTTCATCTGAAAGTTCTTTTCCTTCCTTAAGATTAAATTTTATTATTTCTTCTAGAGTAACTTTTAAATATTTTTCATTACAAAAATATACAAAATAAAATTTATCACTTTTAGATTTAATTATACTTGTGATTTTCATTTATAGTCACCCCAAAAAAGACATCCCTTAAGGGATGTCTTTTTATTGATTTTCTTCTACTTTAGGTTGAAGAATAGGTAAATTAAATTTTTCTCTAATTTTATTTTCAATTTCTAATGCCAAGCTTGGATTTTCTTTTAAGTATTGTTTTGCATTTTCTCTTCCTTGACCTAACTTAATATCTTTGTAAGAAAACCATGATCCGCTTTTTTGGATAATATCACAATTAACACCAACATCTAATATATTACCTTCTCTTGATATACCTTCCCCATACATAATATCAAATTCAGCTTGTTTAAATGGAGGAGCAACCTTGTTTTTTACTACTTTAACTCTTGTTCTACTGCCAGTTATATCTTCACCTTGTTTTATTCCATCTACTTTTCTAACATCTAATCTAACTGACGCATAAAATTTTAAAGCTCTTCCGCCTGGAGTTGTTTCAGGGTTACCAAACATAACACCTACTTTTTCTCTTAATTGGTTTATGAAAATTGCTACGCATCTAGATTTATTTATTGCACCAGCTAGCTTCCTTAATGCTTGAGACATTAATCTTGCTTGTAATCCTACGTAAGAATCTCCCATTTCTCCTTCAATTTCTGCTTTTGGAACTAATGCAGCAACGGAATCTATAACAATTACATCTATTGCTCCTGACCTTACAAGTGCTTCAGCTATTTCTAATGCTTGTTCTCCTGTATCAGGTTGTGAAACTATTAGATTATCTATATCAACACCAAGTTTTTGGGCATAAACTGGATCTAAAGCATGTTCTGCATCTATAAAAGCTGCTGCTCCTCCTAATTTTTGTGCTTCAGCGATAATATGAAGTGCAACTGTTGTTTTACCTGAGGATTCTGGACCGAATATTTCAACAATTCTTCCTCTAGGTACTCCACCTATTCCTAGTGCAATATCAAGATCTAATGATCCAGTTGATATTGCTTCAATATTTAGTTTTGAGTTTTCACCCAATTTCATTACTGCACCTTTTCCGAATTGTTTTTCTATTTGACTTATTGCTAATTCTAATGCTTTTAATTTTTCATTGTTCATTTTTATCTCTCCTTTTCGAACGTTTGTTCTTGATTTATTATACATTATTTTTTTGTTTGGGTCAATTCTATTCTTTGTTTTTTGTGATTTTTGTGATTTTTATCATTTATGATAATATCATTTATGTAATAAATTAAAAATAAATAAAGCCAGATCTTTTTATATCTGGCTTTTAAGACTTATAATCTAAAACATCTAAATTTTTTGTAAAATAATCAACACCTGAAATGATTGTAACTAAAATAGCTACCCACATTAAAATATTACTATAAGGTAATTCAATAAGAGCTGCTATAATAGCTATAATTTGAATAACAGTTTTAGCTTTTCCCCACTTGCTTGCAGCAATAATTTTTCCTTCAGATGCTGCCAAAGCTCTTAATCCTGTAACAGCAAATTCTCGTGCTATAATTATCATAACTGACCAAGATGCTATTTTATTTAATTCAACTAATGAAATTAATGCTGCTGTTACAATCAATTTATCCGCTAAAGGATCCATAAACTTTCCAAATTTGGTTATTTCTTTTCTTTTTCTTGCAATATAACCGTCTAATGTATCAGTTATAGCAGCAACTATAAATATAAAAGCTGCTAAGAAATTTCCATATTTAATTTTTATTGCTATAAAAAACAAAAAAACAGGAACTAAAATTATCCTTAAAATTGTCAACCTATTTGCTAGATTCATCTTCTATCTCTCCTATTAAATCATAAGTATAAGCTTCTATAATTTTTACTTTTACAAAATCTCCATTTTTGAGCTTTTTAGAAGTTTTTATAAATACGTTTTGATCAACTTCTGGTGCATCTGCATAAGTTCTGCCATAATATAATCCTTTATTATTTAATCCATCAATTATAACATCAAAAGTTTTGCCAACCATTTGTTTATTCTTAGCAAATGAAATTTTTGCTTGCTGCTTCATTAATATATCCAATCTTATTTTTTTAATTTTTTCATCTACTTGTTCCTTCATATGAAAAGCTTCTGTTCCTTCTTCAGGAGAATAAGTAAAAATCCCTACCCTTTCTAACTTATATTCATATAAAAACGCTTTAAGTTCTTCAAAATCTTTATCACTTTCTCCGGGAAATCCTACAATAATTGAAGTTCGTATAATTGCATCAGGAATTTTATTTCTAATATTTTTAATGAGACTCAATATTTGTTGTTTAGTTGTTCTTCTATTCATTTTTTTCAAAATCTTATCACTTATATGCTGAATAGGAATATCAAAATAGTGTAAAATCTTATTGCTCTCTTTTATGGTATTTATTAATTCCTCATTAATTTGCTCTGGATAACAATACATAACTCTAATCCAATGAAGTCCTTCTATTTTTTCAAGTTCATGTAAGAGTTCAGACAACATTCTTTTACCATAAATATCAATACCATACATTGTTGTATCTTGAGCTACTAATATTATTTCTTTAACTCCTTTTTTAACTAAATCCTTTGCTTCATTTATTATATCATTCATATTTTTACTTCTATATCTTCCTCTTATCTTAGGGATAATACAATAAGAACAATTATTATTACATCCTTCAGCAATCTTTAAGTATGCATAATGATTAGGAGTTGTTAACATTCTTTCTTCTTGTTCTATTTTAAAATCTAAAGGATAGATTCTTACAATTCCCTTGTTTCCTTTTAGAGTTTCTTCTACAACGTTGCATATATCTTTATAACTTCCTACTCCAACTATAGCATCAATTTCTGGCATTTCTTTAATAAGTTCTTCTTTATATCTTTGTGCCATGCATCCGGTAACAATTATAGACTTACACCTATTCTCTTTATTTTTAGCCATTTCTAATATTGTCTCTATTGACTCTAATTTTGCAGACTCAATAAAACCACAAGTATTAATAATTATTACATCTGCTTCTTCTGCTTTATTAGTAATGTTATATCCATTTTTCGAAAGTTTAGCAAGCATTATTTCTGAATCAACTCTATTTTTATCACATCCAAGAGATATAAAGCCTATACTATACATTCTAAATCCTCTCCTTGTAATTTCCTGGGTAATACTAAATATTTCCAAATCATTTCATTATTTTTTAACTAATTTTTACGTTTTTAAATTTTTATATACTATATAATATCAAAATCAATTTATTTCGACAATATTTTTTAATACAACTTACAAACATCTATAAATCATTCTTGCTAACAATAACTTGTCTGGGCTTGCTTCCTTCCTGAGGACCTATTATACCCCGCTTTTCCATTTCATCTACTAAACGTGCAGCTCTATTAAAGCCTATTCTGAAACGTCTTTGTAACATAGATGCAGATATTTGACCAAGCTCGATAGCTAACTCAATTGCTTGGGGCAACAGCTCATCTACAACACCTTCGCTACTTACTTGTCCCTTCTCTTCTGACAGTTTTTCTACTATTTTTTCATCATATTGAGTATTAAAAGTTCTTTTTAAGTATTCAACTACATTTTCTACTTCTTTTTCTGATACAAATGCTCCTTGTATTCTTATTGGCTTATTTTCACCTATAGGTAAGAATAACATATCTCCTTTACCAAGTAATTTTTCAGCTCCTGTCATATCTAATATTGTTCTTGAATCAATCTGACTTGATACAGCAAACGAAATTCTAGAAGGAATATTTGCTTTTATAACTCCAGTTATAACATCTACAGAAGGTCTTTGGGTAGCAATTACAAGATGTATACCTGCGGCTCTTGCCATTTGTGCTAATCTTGTTATAGCATCCTCTACCTCCGAAGGTGCCACCATCATCAAGTCTGCAAGCTCATCTATAACAATAACAATTTTAGGAAGTTTCTTTTCAGGAGATACTTCTGCCATAAGCTTATTATAACTCTCTAAATTTCTTACATTGTTATCTGCAAATAATTTATATCTTGACGTCATTTCAGATACTGCCCATTCAAGTGCAGAAGCAGCTTTTCGTGGATCAGTTACAACTGGAATAATAAGGTGAGGTATTCCATTATAAATTGAAAGCTCAACAACTTTTGGATCTATTAAAAGCATTTTTACATCACTAGGAGAAGACTTGTAAATTAAACTTATTATCAATGTATTTATACAAACACTTTTACCTGAACCTGTAGCCCCTGCTATTAATAAATGAGGCATTTTTGCAATATCAGCTACAATGCATTTACCACTAATGTCTTTCCCTAACGCAAATGCTAAATCTGAATTAAAATTTTGAAACTCATCTGATTCTATGACTTCTCTTAGGTATACAGGAATAACCTCTTTGTTAGGAATTTCTATTCCTATTGCTGATTTACCCGGTATAGGTGCTTCTATTCTTATGCTTGGTGCAGCTAAACTTAAAGCTATATCATCTGATAAATTAACTATTTTACTTACCTTAACCCCAACACCTGGTTGAACTTCATATCTTGTAACCGTAGGTCCTTTTGTGACCTGTATAACTTTTGCTTCAATTCCAAAATTAGCAAGTGTTTCTTCTAATAATTTAGCATTTATTAATAATTCTCTTTTATCATTATTTGTTTTAATTCTATTATCATTTAATAATTCAATTGGAGGACAAGAATAAACAATTTTATGATTATTATTATTTTCTAAAATATTAATCTTAACTTCTAATTCATTTTTATGTATTTCAGTTGCTTTAATATCCCTATTCTCGCTTACCTTTGTTTCACAACTTAATTCTATTTTTTCTAGATCTTTAAGATCACTTTTCTCTTCTTTACTATTAACATCCTTTCCTATACAAACTGAATCTACTTTTATCTTATTCTGCTTTTCTTTTAAAAAAGCTTTAATCAGTTTAAATAAAAAGTCCAATATATCCCTTATTGGCTTTTCTGTAATAAGAATTAAATATACTAAAAAAGCAGCCAAAATAATTATGTAAGTTCCCATGGTTCCAAACAAATAAAGCAATGGCATATTTAAAAATTCACAAATAATTCCTCCACCTTTTCTTTCTACACCTAATTTATAAGCTTGATATAATCTATCTTTAACTTTTAAACTTACAAACTTTGAAGAATATCTTAAGTGATTTATTAACATAAATGAATATATCATTAATATTATAGCTATAAACCTTTGTTTAATTTTTATTGCTTTTTTATTTAAAATCAAAAACACTCCAATTAATAATGACATAAAAGGCAATATATAAGCACCTATACCTAAAGCCCCAAAGAAAAAATCCAAAAATAGTCTTCCAATTATTCCAGTAGGTTTAAAAAAAATACTAATTAAAAATAAAACAGAAAATGCTAATAATATTATTCCATAAATATCATAAATAACCTGATTATTCTCAATTTTTTTTCTTGCCATGTTATCACCTCCTATATTAAATTATATAAAAACATAAACTTTTCCTTCAAAAAGTATTAAAAATTATATCACAAAAAAATAAATAAATCAAAGGCACTCATATTTGCCTTTGATTTATCATTTCTCTTAATTTTTTTATTGCTTGACTAATTCCTCCTACTTCATCAATTAACCCTTCCTCTACTGCTTGTTTGCCAATTAAAATGGTTCCTGTATCATTTAAAAGTTCATCAGTCTGAAGCATCATTTCCATAAGCCTTTCCTTTGTAATTTTTGAGTTTCTAACTATAAAACTTAATATTCTATCTTGCATCTTGCTAAAATATTCAAAAGTTTGTGGAACACCTATAACTAAACCATTCATTCTAATAGGATGAATAGTCATAGTTGCCGTAGGAGATATAAAAGAATAATTTGTAGCAACAGCAAGAGGAACACCTATACTATGTCCTCCACCTATTACTAGGGATACCGTAGGTTTAGATAAACTATTAATCATTTCAGCAATAGCTAACCCTGCTTCTACATCACCACCAACCGTATTTAAGATAACTAAAACACCTTTAATATTTGGATTTTCTTCAATAGAGACTAACTGTGGTAAAAGGTGTTCATATTTTGTTGCTTTAGTTTGTGGTGGTAATACTGTGTGACCTTCAATTTGCCCTATTATCGTAATAGTAAAAATTTCAGATGTTACATCAGGAATATTTATATTTCCTATTTCTTTTAAGTTTTCTAATTTTTCGTTTTTTTCATCAACTTCTTTATAATTTAATTTTAATGCTTGATTTTTAACTTTTTTAGAACACACATCAATCACCTCTCATTTTAATATTTTTTCCAAAAAAAAATATATAATACAAAAGGCCTTATCCTTTTAAAGGGTAAGGCCTTTCGTATTATAATTCAAAAGCTTTGTGTAATAAATTAATAGCCTTTATAGTATCTTCTTCTTTCACAAGACACCATATAGTTGAATGGGAATCTGCTGTTTGTAAAACTTTTATTCCATTTTCATTTAAAGTTTTTAATATTTTTGCCATAACACCTGGAACACCTTTCATACCATTTCCTATAACTGCAATTTTGCTACAATTATTAATAATATTAAAACGAAGATTTAACGATTTCAAAATTTCTTCAACTTTTGGTACATCTTTAGAGTCAATAGTAAATACTTTATAATTTGGAAAAACATTTATCAAATCTATACTTATTTTATTTTGCGCTAAAATATCAAAAATATCATTGTTATCTTCTCCATCATAAAATATACTGATTTGCGATCTATAAGCCATATGAGTTATACCAGTAATTATTTTATTTTTTATTTCTCTTGAAGATGTTATTATTGTTCCTGGAGCACTGGACAATGTATTCTTAATATACAAAGGAATATTTCCTCGCATAGCATATTCAACAGCTTTAGGATGTATTACCTTAGCACCCTGATCTGCAAACTGAAAAACCTCACTATAACTTATCCTATTTATAACTTTAGCATCAGGAACAATTCTAGGATCTGCAGTCATAATTCCATCTACGTCTGTATAAATTTCAATAAATTCTGCTTTTAAAGCTTCTCCTAAAATTGCTCCTGTTACATCACTTCCTCCCCTGCCTAAAGTAGTAAAATCTCCATCTTGAGTAATCCCCTGAAAGCCTGTTACAATCGGAATAAATCCTGCATATAAAACCTCCATAATTCTTTTGGTATCAACTTTTAAAACTTCAGCATTACCAAATTCATCATTAGTTATTATCCCTGCTTGCCCTCCTGTTAATACCCTTACTTTAAAACCTCTTTTTTCAAGAGTTTCTGCCATTACCACTGCTGAAATAATTTCTCCACAACATAAAAGTAAGTCAACTTCTCTTTTACTAACGCTACAATTATCATTATTTATTAAAGACAATAACGTATCTGTTGCATATGGATCTCCTTTTCTACCAATTGCTGATACTACGACTACAGGTTTATAACCTCTATCTATAGCTTCTATGATTCTATCAGCTACCATTTCTCTTCTTTGTTGAGTTGCTACAGATGTTCCTCCGAATTTTTGAACGATTATTTTCATTAACATTCCCCCTTAATCATATGACTAAATCCATAATATATTATACAACTTTTTAAGGGGAAATGTGATAAAAATTATTTTTTAAAATCAATAATCAAAGTTTTTTCTCCAATTTTTATTTTACTATTCCAAGGTATTTCTATGTAATCTTTATTTTTGAAAAATATAAACCTATCACTATCATCTATAACCAATAATTTAATTATTTCCCCAGTTTTCCTATCAAATAAAAAATCACTATCTCCTAAGTATCCATACTTATATCCATCATAAATATTGACTATTTCAAGATCCACTATTTCACTTAACCTAACCCCCATATTTTCACCCCCTTAGAATATTATATTAAAAAAAAACGGCTTATAGACCTGTCGATCCAAAGCCACCTTCTCCCCTCTCAGTGTTATCCAACTCTTCAACTTCAATTATTTCAGGAATCTCAACCTTGTTTATGATCATTTGTGCTATCCTATCTCCTCTTTTTATAATAAAAGGCTTATTACCAAAATTAATCATAATAACACCTATTTCACCTCTATAATCACTATCTATAGTTCCAGGAGTATTTACAAGAGATATACCATGCTTTAAAGCCAATCCACTCCTTGGTCTTATTTGAGCTTCATATCCTTTAGGCAAAGAAATCGCAATCCCTGTGGGTATAAGTTTTATTTCATTAGGATTTAATGTTACTTCTTCTGATACATTTGCATACAAATCAATGCCTGCTGAACCTTGAGTCATATATCGAGGTAATGGTAAATCTTTAGCATTATCCAATCGTTTTATGTATAATTTCATTGCAATCACCTATCAAATTTTTTATTTTTTCTTCATTTAAATCTCTACCTACTAATGCTGCAGATAAAAATCCATTTTTAAATACAAGATCTATAACTTCATAAAATTCATCTTTAGTTATAGACTCTATTTTATTTAGAACTTCTTTAGGCTCAAAAACTTTATTTAACATCAATTCTGATTTACCTATACTAAACATTCTACTAGATACGCTTTCTAATCCTAATATATAACTCCCCTTAAGTTGTTCTTTTGCTTTTGTTATCTGTACATCAGACATCTTATTCTTTAAAATATCTACTATTTCATGTGTAATTAACACAAGAGACTTTTCTAAATAAGCTTTATTCAAAGCAAATTGAATATTAAACATGCCCTTATTTTTATAAGCAGATGTAAAAGAATATATTGTATAAACATATCCATACTCTTCCCTTAACTTTTGAAATAATCTTGAGCTAGTACCTCCTCCAAAATAATTATTTATAGCTAATAAAGTATATAATTTATCATTTCCAAGTTCTATACCTTCTAATGTTAAAGCAACATGAACTTGTTCTATATCTTTATTTTTAACTTTTATTTCATTATTTATATTAGGATATGAATATTCTATCTGAATATTATTAACAGAATTCCAAGTCTCAAATTTTTCGCATATCAATTCTAATATTTTATCTTCATCAAAATTTCCAGTAAATGAAATAACTATATTAGAAGGGTTATAAGTTTTATTATAATAATCCAAAATAACTTCCCTACTGATACTCTTAACAGTATTTTCATAACCTAAAATAGGTAAAGCTAATGAATCATTTCCCCAAGTTGCCATAGATAATAAATCAAATACTAAATCTTCGGGAGAATCTTCATACATATTTATTTCTTCTATTATAACTCCTTTTTCTTTTTCAATATCCTCCGATGAAAATTTAGGATTAAGAATCATATCACTTAAAACTTCTATTCCTGTTTCATAATGTTCATCTAACAACTTTACATAATAACAAGTTGCCTCTTTACCAGTAAACGCATTTATCTGACCTCCTAGCTCTTCTATTTCTTCTGCAATTCTTTTAGCAGTTCTATTTTGTGTTCCTTTAAACATCATATGCTCAATAAAATGCGAAACACCATTATTGTTTTTATTTTCAAGTCTTGAGCCACTTCCAACCCAAATTCCTATAGTAATAGAATTTACGTAAGGTATTTTCTCATAAACAACTCTTATCCCATTTTTTAAAGTTAGTTTCTTTAGCATGTTCATTTCTCTCCCATATAAAAAATTTAAGCAATGATTATTATAATCAATAAAATAAATTTATTCAATAAACATATGCTACAAAAAATCAAAAAAGGCTTATAAAAAGCCCTTTTTTATTTATTATCTTTATTAGGTTGTTCATCAGGTTTTGGAATAGCATCTTTCCTTGATAAATTAATTCTTCCTAAACTATCTATCTCAGTAACTTTAACCAATATTTCATCTCCTACATTAACAACATCTTCTACCTTGCTAATTCTTTCATGAGATAATTTAGATATATGACATAATCCTTCTTTACCTGGTAGAATTTCAACAAAAGCTCCAAAAGGAGTAATTCTATTAACTCGTCCTAAATAAACTTCTCCAACCTGTATGTCCCTTGTAATACCTTCTATCATTTTTTGTGCAATTTTTCCTTTTTCTGGATCTGGGCAGCTTATGTATAAGCGGCCATCTTCTTCTATATCTATTTTTACTCCTGTTTCTGAAATAATTTTATTTATAGTTTTCCCCCCAGGTCCTATAACATCCCTTATCTTTTCTGGATCTATTACCATACTAATGATTCTTGGAGCATATTTTGACAATTCTTTTCTTGGTTCAGGAATTCGTTCTAACATTACCTTTAAAATTTCTAATCTAGCTTTTCTTGCTTGATAAATCGCCTTTCTAATGATATCTTCAGGAAGACCCTTTATTTTTGTATCTACTTGAATAGCAGTTATTCCTTTTTCTGTTCCAGCTACCTTAAAATCCATATCTCCAAAAAAATCTTCTATGCCTTGAATATCAGTTAGTATTTCTGCTTGAGATAAGTCTTCACTAGTAACAAGTCCAATTGCTATACCAGCTACTGGCCTTTTAATTGGGACTCCTGCATCCATTAAAGCTAATGTGCTACCACAAACACTAGCTTGAGAAGTTGAACCATTGGAACTTAATACCTCTGATACTAACCTTATAGTATAAGGAAATTCATCTTCGCTTGGAATAACAGGTTCAAGAGCTCTCTCTGCTAACGCACCATGACCTATTTCACGTCTTCCAGGTCCTCTTAAAAATTTTACTTCTCCTGTTGAATATGGTGGAAAATTATAATGGTGCATATACCTTTTAAATTCTTCATCTCCAATTCCATCAAGTATTTGAACATCACCTAAAGCACCTAAAGTTGCTACTGTTAATACCTGTGTTTGTCCTCTTTGGAATAACCCAGAACCATGTGTTCTAGGTAAAATTCCTACATCACAATATAAAGGCCTTATTTCATCAAATTTTCTTCCATCAGGTCTTCTTTTTTCTTCTAAAATCATTTTCCTTACATGCTCTTTCATTATTCTATACATTACATCATCTATATCTTTTTCGCATTCTGGGAATATTTCTGCAAAATGCTCAAATACTTCTTGTTTAACTTTATCAACGTGTTCTTGCCTTTCAAGTCTATCAGTGTATTGCATAGCCTCCCATAACTTGTCGGTTGCATATTCCCTAACAGCATTTTCTATATCTTCTGGAACCTGATATAACTTTGGTATTACTTTTGGTTTTCCTACTTGACTAGTAATTTCAATTTGAAAATCATTTATTTCCTGACATGCCTTAAAACCAAACATTATAGCTTCAATCATATCTTCCTCTGGAACTTCTTTAGCTCCAGCTTCAATCATCATGACTCTTTCTTTGGTAGCTGAAACTATAAGATGTAAGTCACTTTTTTCTCTTTGTTCTGCTGTAGGGTTTACTATAAGTTTACCATCTACTCTACCTATTAATACTGAAGACACAGGTCCTTCAAAAGGTATATCTGATAAACATAATGCCAAAGATGCTGCATTCATGGCAACAACTTCAGGTGGATTATCTGGATCAACAGATAAAACAGTACAAATAATTTGAACATCATTTCGATAACCTTTAGGAAAGAGAGGTCTTATTGGCCTATCTATTGCTCTTGCAGATAATATCGCTTTTTCAGTAGGTTTACCTTCTCTTTTGATAAAACCACCTGGAATTTTCCCTACAGCATATAACCTTTCTTCGTAATCTACACTTAACGGGAAAAAATCAATCCCTTCTTTAGGTTCAGGAGACGCATTAGCAGTAGCTAAAATAACTGTATCTCCATAACTTAACATAACAGCCCCATTAGAAAGCAATGCATATTTACCTATATCTGCTTTAAATTTTCTTCCCGCCACTTCTTTTTCATAAACATGATGCATTTTTTTACCTCCTTTCATCTCTTTTAATTTTATTTTTACTAAATAATTATTTTTTATAACTCCAATAATTTAAAATAATAGAGCGGTTAATCCGCTCTATTATTTTCTAATTCCTAATTCTTCTATAATTCTTCTATATCTTTCAATGTCATTTTTCATAAGATAATTTAGTAATCCTCTTCTTTGACCAACCATCTTCAACAATCCTCTTCTTGAATGATGGTCTTTTTTATGAACTTTTAAATGCTCAGTTAAATGATTAATTCTTTCAGTTAAAAGTGCAATTTGAACTTCTGGTGAACCAGTATCTCCTTCATGTCTTTGGAATTTTGCAATGATTTCTTGCTTTCTTGCCTTATCCATAAATACACCTCCATGTTGTTTATAATCGCCTTATGCTGAGAAAGCGCCGGAGCTACGCTAAACCCAGCATAGGTTACAAGCTATATTTTATCAAATGTTTGGTAAAATGTAAATATCATAACCTAAAATAATTTCTAGCTATTTTAACATCATTTTTAATTTGTCTTTTTAATTCTTCTAAACTATTAAATTTAATTTCATTCCTTAAATATTTTTTAAACTCAACTTTTATGTCTTTATTATAAATATCTTCACTAAAATCTAAAATATGAGTCTCGCAAACTCTTAAAACTTCATTAAATGTAGGATTATATCCTACATTACTTATGGAAGGATAATATTTCTCACCTAGCTTAGTAACTGTTAAATATACTCCATTCTTTAAACATAAATTTTTTTCTATATAAATATTGGCAGTTGCAAATCCTAATCTTGATGCTAACCTCTTTCCCCTTGTAACTATACCTTTTAAGTAATAATTATATCCTAATAAGTTATTAGCTAATTCAACATTACCTTTACTTAAATATTGTCGAATAATACTACTTGATACTTTTTGTTTGTCAACTTCTATTTCATCAACTATTATTGAATCTATCCCATACTTTTGTGCATTTTCTTTTAAAAAATTTACATCTCCAGCTGCTTTATTACCAAAAGTATAGTTAAAACCACAAACTATAACTTGCACATTAAAATTAGATTTAAGATATTTAAGAAAATCATCTGGACTTAAAGATAAAAATTTATAATTTAATTCTACATATACTAAGTAGTCAACATTTAAATTTTTTATTATTTCTGTCTTTACATTTTCAGATGTTATTAAATAATTTTTTGATCTTTGATTAAAGTAAGTAAAAACAGGTTCTGTAAAAGTAAAAACTACACTTTTTAAGTGTCTTTTATGGGCCTCTTCAACTGCTCGAGATATTATACTTTGATGGCCTAAATGAACCCCATCAAACGTTCCCAATGCTATTGATGACTTTTCAATTATTTTTAAATGTTCGAAAGAACCTTTTAGAACAATCATAATTTAACACCTTAAATTAACAATTTTTCAACATATAAAAACGTTTTTTCAAGTCTACCTATTCCTACAAATATTTTGTCACAATAAATTTTAACTCTTTTTGATTTATCATGAAATCTATTAACTTTTATGCTATTACCATTTATTAATAATTTTTTATATTTGTTTTCTACATAAAAATTAGGAAAATCTAAAGCATCTTCTATTTTTACCAGTATTTCATCTATATTATCTTTACTTAACATATCTAAAGGAATTGAGTCTTGTATTTTAAAATTTCCTGCCCTAGTTCTTAGCAAAAAACTCATATAACCACTGCATCCTAAAGCATTTCCTATATCATTGCATAGTGTTCTAATATACGTCCCTTTTGAACATACTACTCTTAATAAGACTTTAGGTAAGGAAAAATGCATCAATTCAATTTCATATATAAAGACCTTTCTACTAGGAATTTCGATATCTACACCGTGTCTTGCCAGTTCATATGCTCTTTTGCCATTAATTTTTATAGCTGAATATTTAGGAGGAATTTGTTCAATTTCTCCTAAAAAACACCCAATTATTTTTTTTATATCATTTTCTGTAATATAACTACAATCTTTTTCTTCGTGTAGAAAATTACCATATTTATCAAACGTATCGGTAGCATTTCCTAAAGTTAATTCACAAATATATTCCTTAATATCATTAGTCAAATATTCCACTATTTTAGTAGCTTTTCCTATACATATAGGTAATACTCCTGCAGCTCCAGGATCTAACGTCCCTGTATGTCCAACTTTTTTAACTTTGAATATTTTCCTAATATAGTCTACAACATCATGTGAAGTCATTCCAGGTGGTTTAAGAATATTTAATACTCCATCCATACTTTCACTTCCAATATTTACTAACTACTTCAAGTATATTTTTCTTTACAGTTTCAAAATCCCCTTCAATAGTAAAACCTGCAGCTCTTACATGTCCTCCACCATTAAACTTTTCTGCAATAAGTCTAACATCTACTTTATTTTTAGATCTCAAACTTACTTTAAATTTATTAGTATCAACTTCTTTAATAAATATACCTAACTCAACAGTATCAATATCTCTAGCATAATTAACCATATCTGAAGCATCATCTTCATTTGCTCCACATTCTTCAAGCATTTGTTTATTTACATGCATTATTGCAATTGAATCATTTTTATACAATTCTAAGGTGGATATTACTTTTGAAAGCAACTTTAGTTGAGATTTCGTCATAGTATTAAATAATATTCGATTTATTTCTGTAAAATTTATTCCTGTATTTATAAGATCTCCTGCTATATTAAGAGTCATAGAAGTAGTATTGCTATATTTTAAACCACCCGTATCACTAACTATAGATGTATATAAACACATAGCCGTGTTTTTAGAAATTTCAAAGCCATTTATTTTTAATAAATTATATATTATTTCTCCTACAGAAGATGCATTTGAATCAACATAATTTATATCTGCAAATAAAGTATTAGAAATATGATGATCTATGTTTACTATCAAATTTGTTTTATTAAAAATATCTACTAAATTACCTATTCTATCCTTATCGCCACAATCTAAAACAAATACACATTCATATTTTTTATCCAAAAGCTGGTTTTTTATATAATTAGAATATGGCAAAAATTTCAACCTTTTGGGAACTTCATCTTGATTATATATATCAACACTTTTCCCATTCTCAATTAACATATTATATAATGCCAACGATGAACCTATCGCATCACCATCTGGAGAGAAATGAGATATAATTGCAAAATTATCATTTTGCTTTATAATACTACCTATTTTAGTTAGTATCATTTTTTTTCATCTCCTGTAAAACTTTTGAAATGTGAATACCATATTCAATAGACCTATCAAGTTCGAATAAAATCTCAGGAGTATATCTTGCTTTAATTCTTTTTCCAACTTCTCTTCTTATAAAACCTGCAGCACTTCTAAGCCCTTCTAAACATTTTTCTTTTTCTTCTTCTGTTCCAAATACACTTACATAAACTTTTGCATATCTTAAATCTTTTGTTACTTCTACTTCAGTAATTGAAGTAAGCATAGGAATACGAGGATCCTTTAATTCGTTTTGAATCAGATCCCCGATTATTCTCTTTATCTCTTCTGATAATCGTGAAATTCTTTCTACCGCCATTTGTAACACCTCTTTAATCTCTTTTAACTTCCTCTATAGTATATGTTTCCAAAATATCTCCTTCTTTAATATCATTAAACTTTTCTATAGTTAAACCACATTCATATCCAGCTGCAACTTCCCTAACATCATCCTTAAACCTCTTTAATGATGCTATCTTACCTTCATATATAACTACACCATTTCTAATAACTCTAATATTATTGTTTCTATTTACTTTACCATCTTCAACATAACATCCTGCTATAGTCCCTATTGAAGATACCTTAAATGTTTGTCTTACTACTAACCTAGCTGTGATTACTTCTTTGTATTCTGGCTCTAACATACCCTTCATAGCTGCTTGTATATCGTCAATTGCCTCATATATTATTCTATATGTTTTTATCTCTACTTTTTCTCTTTCTGCAAGTTGCATAGCCATACTATTAGGTCTTACATTAAACCCTATAATAATAGCATTTGAAGCAGATGCCAATGTAACATCTGTTTCAGTTATAGCTCCAACACCACCGTGTATTACTCTTACCCTTACTTCGTCGTTTGATAATTTTTCTAAAGCTTGCTTTAAAGCTTCAACTGAACCCTGAACATCAGCCTTAACTATTATATTTAATTCTTTAACCTTCCCTTCTTTAATTTGACTATATAAATCCTGTAAAGTTATCTTACTGCTAGATGCAAAATACTTTTGTTTTTCTTTTTCTTTTCTAATCTCTGAAATTTGTCTTGCTGTTTTTTCATCTGAAACTACATATAATATGTCTCCTGCATTAGGAACTTCAGATAATCCCAATATTTCAACAGGCATAGATGGTCCAGCAGATTTGACTTTTTTGCCTTTATCATCTATTAATGCTCTTACCTTTCCATAAGCTGTTCCAGCAATGATGCTGTCTCCAACTTTCAATGTTCCTTTTTGAACAATAACAGTAGCAACAGGGCCTCTTCCTTTATCTAATTTAGCCTCTATTATTGTTCCCTTTGCCGGTCTATTAGGATTAGCTTTTAACTCTTGCATTTCTGCTACTAGTAATATCATCTCTAACAGTGTATCTATACCTTGTTTTGTTTTTGCTGATACTGGAACGCAAATAGTGTCTCCGCCCCAATCTTCAGGAATTAATCCATATTCTGTTAACTCCTGTTTTACTCTATCCGGATTTACTCCACTTTTATCTATCTTATTTATCGCTACAATAATTGGAACATTTGCTGCCTTTGCATGGTTTATAGCTTCTATAGTCTGTGGCATTACTCCATCATCTGCAGCAACTACAAGAACAGCAATATCTGTAACTTGAGCCCCTCTTGCTCTCATCGCTGTAAACGCTTCATGACCAGGAGTATCTAAAAATACTATTTTTTTATCATTTATATCAACAGTATAAGCACCTATATGTTGAGTAATTCCACCTGCTTCTGTTTCAACTACTCTTGAATGTCTTATTGCATCAAGTAAAGAAGTTTTTCCATGGTCTACGTGTCCCATTACAGTAACTACAGGAGGTCTTGGTCTCAAATCTTCTTCTTTATCTTCAAAATCATTAATAAGTTCTTCTTCTCTTTCTTGTTTTGTTTCTTTTTCTAATAAAATGTTATATTGTTCAGCAATTTTTTCTGCTACTTCAAAACTTATTTCTTGATTTATAGTAACCATTACTCCCATTAAAAGTAATTTTTTTAATATTTCTGTAGCTGGTCTTTTTATTTTTTCAGCAAATTCACTAACTCTAATGCTATCTGGAATTGATACTATACCTACTTCTTCAACTTGTTCATCTTGTTTTTTAACATCTTTGCTAACATGTTTTTTTATTTTCTCATTTCGTGATTTTTTCCTTATTTTTTCATTTCTCTTAAAATCATCGTCAACATCATGTTCTTCAAATCTATCTTCAATATTTTCAATCAAGCTTTTTTCTTCATCTTCTTGTTTTTCAGTATCTCTATTTTTTATTTCTTCTACATATTCTATTATTATTTTTGCTTCTTCACCCTCTATAGCACTTAAATGATTTTTAACTTCTATATCAAACTCATTCTTTAGCAATTCTATAACTTCCTTACTTGACATATTTAATTGTTTTGCAAGTTCATATACTCTAACTATTGCCAAAGACTTCACCCCCACTTTTTTGTTCACTTAATTTTTGTTTAAAACCTGCTGCAAAATTTTTATCCTTAACAGCTATAACAGATCTAGCAGATTTCCCTATAGCTTGACCTAAGTTATCTTTTTGACCAAATAAAACATACTCAATTTTTCTATATTCACACATATTAATAAATTTTTTCTTAGTATTTTCACTAGCATCAGTAGCAATAATAACAAGTTCAGCTTTTCGTTTTTTTATATCTATCTCAACTGCATCATCACCTGAAGAAATTTTTCCTGCCTTTTGCATAAGCCCTATGAATGAATATAATCTACTATCATTCATTTGATAAATCCTCCCTAAGTTTTTTATAAATTTCTTCAGATATTTTAACTTCCAGAGCTTTTTCAAATCTCTTGGCTTTAATAGCTTTTTCAAGACATTCTTTATTTTTACAGATGTAAGCTCCTCTGCCTGCCTTTTTACCCGTCATATCTATGCTTATTTCCCCTTCAGGACTTCTTACAACTCTTATAAGCTCCTTTTTAGGTTTCATTTCTTGACATCCAAGACACATTCTCATAGGAATTTTTTTTACCTTCATAATAATCATCACTCTCCCAGACTTTCACTATTTACCTGAGATTCACTTTTTATATCTATTTTCCATCCTGTTAACTTTGCTGCTAATCTTGCATTTTGTCCCTCTTTTCCTATAGCTAAAGAAAGTTGATAATCAGGAACTATTACTTTTGCACTTTTTTCTTCTTCATTAATTTCAACACTTATAACCTTAGCTGGACTTAAAGCATTAGCTATATACTCTGCAGGATCCTTACTCCATTTAACTATATCTATCTTTTCTCCATTCAATTCATTAACAACATTTTGAACTCTAATACCCTTTGGCCCTACACATGCTCCTGTAGGATCTACATTCTCATCTCTTGAATAAACTGCTATTTTACTCCTTGACCCTGCTTCTCTTGCTATACTTTTTATTTCTACAATTCCATTAAATATCTCGGGAACTTCTAGTTCAAAAAGTCTTTTTACAAGCCCTGGATGAGTTCGTGATATCATAACATTTGGACCTTTTCCTGTCTTTTTTACTTCAGTTATGTAAAATTTCATCCTTACTCCTTGGCTATAATCATCGTTTGGCATTTGTTCTGAAGGTGGTAAAATAGTTTCCCATCTTCCAATTTCAACTATTACATTATATTTATTAGTATCTTTAATTCTTTCTTTTTTCTGAATCATTCCAGTTATTATATCATTTTCTTTTTCAACAAATTCTCTGTATAATATTTCTCTTTCTGCCTCTTTTATTTTTTGTATAACACTTTGCTTTGCGGTTTGAGCTGCTACTCTTCCAAAATCCTTTGGAGTAACTTCAATATCTACAATATCGTTTAATTTATATATTGGATTTATTGACTTAGCATCTTCTAAACTGATTTCAAGCAAATTGTTTTTTACTTCATCTACAACTTTCTTTTGTGCATAAACATGAATATCTCCATTTTCTCTATTAATAACTACTTTAACATTTTGAGCAGTTCCATAATTTTTTTTATAAGCAGAAACTAATGCTGATTCTAATGCAGAAAAAATATAATCTTTATCTATTCCTTTTTCCCTAGCTATCTCATTTAATGCCTCAATTAATTCAACGTTATTCACTAAAATCCCTCCTTATTCATCCAAATTAGCAGATGTTATGTTTTTAAAATCAACTTCTAATTCATTATCTTTTATCTTAATCAATACTTTTTCATCTTTAATACCATTTAAAATACCTTTAATAACTTTCTTATCTTCGATTTCTTCAAATAATTTTATTTTTACTTTTCTTCCTTTAAATTTTTCATAATCTTTTAGGCTCTTTAATGGTCTGTTTATTCCAGGTGATGATACTTCTAAATAATAACTAACACTTATAGGATCTATTTCATCTAATTTATCACTTAAAACCCTGCTAACATTAGTGCAATCATCTATAGTAACACCTTCTTTTTTATCTATAAAAACCCTTAAGAACCATTCATTATTCTCTTTTACAAATTCAACATCAACTAATTCTAAATTAAAACTTTCAACAATAGGTTTTGCTATATCATAAACAATTTCAACTATCTTCTCTACCTTCATAACAACCACCTTTCTTTTTCACTATTTTTTGTTATTAAAACATAAGATATACATAAACACAAAGAGTGGGGGATGCCCACTCTTTACCAAAAATAATTAACATCTAAGGTCAATTATAACATTTTACTAAATACTTTGCAAGTTTAAAACATAGATAATTGGTTTGTTTCTGGAAGCTCCTTTAAGCACCCATGTTTTTCTAATATCTCAATAACTGCTTTTGAAACCTTGCTTCTAAGCCTTAAGTCTTCTTTTGATAGAAAAGCTCCTTTTTGTCTTGCTTCCACAATCGACTTTGCAGCTGCTTCTCCTACACCTTGTAAAGCTTTAAAAGGAGGTAAAATTCCTTGATCAGTTATTAAAAATTTAACCGCATCTGATTTATAAAGATCTACAGGAATAAATTTCAAACCTCTAAGATACATTTCTAGAGCTATTTCTAATACTGTTAATAAACCTTTATCTTTAGGAGAAGCATTATTACCTAGACTTTCTATTTCTTTAATCTTATTTCTTATAGCTCTTTCTCCTTTTACAATTAAGTCTGCATCAAAATCATCTGCTCTAACTGTAAAATAAGTGGCATAAAAAGCTTCAGGATAATACACTTTAAAATAAGCAATCCTTACAGCCATCATAACATATGCAACAGCATGAGCTTTAGGGAACATATACTTTATTTTATTACATGAATCAATGTACCATTGAGGAACTCCATGTTTTTTCATTTCTTCTATATCTTCTTCTTTAAGCCCTTTTCCTTTTCTAACTCTTTCCATTATATTGAAAGCATGTTTTGGATTTAAACCTTTATAAATTAAATATAACATTATGTCATCTCTTGTAGATATAACCTCTTTTAACGTAGCATACCCATTTTTTATAATATCTTGAGCATTATTTAGCCATACATCTGTTCCATGCGATAATCCAGAAATTCTGACAAGTTCTGCAAAAGTTTTAGGCTGAGTATCCATTAACATTTGTCTTACAAATTTTGTTCCAAATTCAGGTAAACCAAGTGTTCCAACTTCACAATTTAAATCCTCAGGATTTATACCTAAAGGTTCTGTAGATGTAAATAATTTAATAACATTAGGATCTCCAAGAGGAATTTTTCTTGGATCAACTCCTGTTAAATCTTGAAGCATTCTTAAAACAGTAGGATCATCATGTCCTAGTATATCTAATTTTAATAATCTTCCACTTATAGAATGATAGTCAAAATGTGTGGTTATGACATCTGCTTCAATGTCATCAGCAGGTTTTTGTATAGGTGTAAATTCAAAAATTTCCTTATCTCTTGGAACAACCATTACACCCCCTGGGTGTTGTCCTGTTGTCCTTTTGACTCCAGTACAACCTTTAACTAATCTTTCTATCTCAGCTTGGGGAACTTTTAAATTATGCTCTTCTAAATAATTTTTTACAAAACCATAAGCTGTTTTTTCTGCTATAGTACCTATTGTTCCTGCCCTAAATACGTGACCTTTCCCAAACAATTCCTCTGTGTACTTATGTGCAATGGGCTGATATTCACCTGAAAAGTTTAAATCTATATCTGGCTCTTTATCGCCTTCAAATCCTAAAAACACTTCAAAAGGTATATCATGACCATCTTTATTATAATCAGTACCACAAATTGGACATTTTTTATCAGGTAAATCAACTCCTGAACCTACACTTCCATCAGTAAAAAACTCTGAATGCTTACAATTTGGACATACATAATGAGGAGGTAAAGGATTAACTTCCGTAATCTCACACATTGTAGCTACAAATGATGATCCTACTGAACCCCTTGAACCTACAAGATAACCATCATTAAGTGACTTTTTTACCAATTTATGAGCTATTAAGTACATAACTGCATAGCCATTGTTTATTATTGAGTTCAATTCTTTATCAAGTCTTTTTTGAACAACCTCTGGTAAAACTTCACCATATATTTCATGGGCCCTTTTTAAAGTCATATTTCGTATCTCTTCTTCTGCTCCATCAATTTTTGGTGGAAATGTTTCTTCTGGTATAGGTGTTATAATTTCAATTTCATCTGCTATGATATTTGTATTCTTGATTACTACTTCATAAGCCTTTTCTTTTCCAAGATATTCAAATTCATCTAACATCTCTTCTGTCGTCTTAAAATATAAAGGTGCTTGATTATCTGCATCGCTATAACCTTGCCCATACATAAGTATTCTTCTAAAATATTCATCATGAGGTTCTAAAAAATGAACATCACCCGTTGCAACAACAAGCTTATTATATTTTTCACCCAGTTTTACAATTTTTTTATTTATTTCCAGTAATTCTTCTTCACTTTTCAATTTTCCATTTTCTATTAAAAAGTAATTATTTTGCCTAGGTTGAATCTCTAAATAATCATAAAACTTTACTATCTTTTCTATATCTTGCTCACTATAATCATTTAAAACTGCCTGAAAAACTTCTCCAGACTCACATGCACTTCCTATAATTAATCCATCCCTCATACTTTCAAGCAAACTCTTAGGAATTCTAGGTTTTTTATAAAAAAATTCAAGATGAGAATAAGATATAAGTTTATATAAATTTCTAAGTCCTGTATAATTTTTTACCAAAATTGTAACATGATATGAATCAGCTTTTTTATAATCGAAACTGGATACATATAATTTATTTATATCTTCAATTGTATTTGCACCTTTTTCTTTTAACATATTTAAAAATTTAATAAATATATTAGCAGTAGCTTCAGCATCATCAACTGCTCTGTGATGATTCTCAAGCTTTACTCCAAGGTATTCTGCAATTATATTTAATTTATGCTTTTTAAGCTCTGGTAATAACCACCTAGAAAGAGTTAAAGTATCTATAACTGTATTTTCAAACTTTAAATTTAATTTTTTAGATTTTTCACGAATAAAACTAGTATCAAATTTAGCGTTATGAGCAACAACAGGAGCATCTCCAATGAATTCTAAAAATAATGGCAATACCTCACCAAGTCTTGGCTTATCGCTGATCATTTCGTTAGTAATCCCCGTTAATTCAATTATTTCCTTAGAAATTTCTCTTTCTGGATTAATAAGTGCAGAAAACTTATCAACTATTTTAAAATCCTTAATTTTAACAGCTCCTATTTCAATTATTTCATCTTTATTAGCATTAAAGCCTGTTGTCTCAATATCAAACACTACAAAAGTAGAATCTAGTGAATATTTATTTGGCCTTAATATTAAGGGTTCTCCATCATTAACTAAATAACCTTCTACACCATAAATAACTTTTATTCCCATTTCCTTAGCAGCGTCCATAGCTTCTGGAAAAGCTTGAACTACACCATGATCTGTGATCGCTATTGCTTTATGTCCCCATTCTTTTGCCCTTTTTATTAATGATTTAGCAGACGATACACCATCCATTGCACTCATTTGAGTGTGCAGATGAAGCTCAACACGTTTCTCAGGCGCATTATCCATTCGTTTTGGATTTTCTACCTTTTCTATTGACTTGGCCATAATAACTAATTCCTTCAAGAAAGGATCATTAACAACTTCTCCATAAACCTTTATAAACATTCCATTGTCTAATCTATTTTTTAGTTGTTCACCTGTTTTGCTATTTGCAAATATCTTTACAGCAATAGAAGATGTATAATCAGTAACATATAAAGTAACAATCAATTTACCATTTTTTGTTTCTTTAAAATCTATATTAAATATTTCTCCACTAACAGCAACCATACCAGATGTTTCATTTAATGAAATTATTTTAACAGGATGTTGCAGTATTTCTTTTCCAATTATTAAATTAGAATTATTTATATCTTCATTATTAATTTTGTCTATATTATCACTAATATTATTTTCTTTAGATTCTACTTTAGAATCACTATTTAAAATATTATTTATGATTTCCTTCTCTTGCTTCTCTTTTTCATGATTATAATTATCTATATCAAATTCTTTTACCTTAAATATTACATTAATACTCTGATTGTAAAACTTTTTTATAAAGTCTTTTAAATATAAATCTGCTTTTTTATTTACTAATAATTTATATAAAAAATAATTATCAACATTAATAACTAAATTTTGATTATCATATTCATATTCACTATTTATCAATAAAGCCATAATTGAAGGATTATTTTCAAACACTTCGCTTATTATCTTATTAAAGTCTTCCTTACTAAAAGTTATGTTTTCTAAATCATTTTTTTCTTGATATATATTTATTTCATGCACGATACCTAATTTCTTATTAAAAAAATCCTTTATTAATTCTAAAGTTACATCATCAAAATCTCTAAAAGCCCTTATTATAACATCAAGTTTACCTAATTTTTTATTTATTATAATTTTTTTTACATAAATGTCATCATATATGGAACTTGAATCATTAATAATATCTCTTAATGGTTTTAACATTAAACCACCATCCTATATCCTCAAACATCTTATAATATCTTTATACATTCTTAATCTTGCTTTAAACCCTTCTTTAAAACCTAATTTTTCTTCTTTCATTATATGGGTTAAATCAGGTAATTCAACATTTCTTACTCGATAATTATATTTTTTTGCATATTTAGTCAATGCTATTTCTATTCCATATTTTGTTATATCTATTTTATCAATTTTATTTAGAATATCTTTCTTTACCCCTCGTTGTCCTGATAAAAATGGAGCAATCTTTTGAGCTAAATCTGTTGCAAACCTACCATTAACGAATACACCAATTGTCATATCTGCTTCATCACTAAAAATAGGTAACAACAAGTCATAAACATGTTTTTCCTTTAAACCTATTAAATCAGCATCTAAAAGTAGTATAACATCACTTTCTGAGTTTTCAATCCCAACTTTTACTGCCGCCCCTTTCCCTAAATTTTTCTCTAACTCAATTACATGTGCTCCTCTTTCCTTTGCAATATCTGCTGTATTGTCACTAGAACCATCACTAACAACTATTATTTTTTCTATTAAGTTAATATTTTTTACTACATCTATTATTTTTCCTATGGTTTTTTCTTCATTATAAGCAGGTATCACACAAGTAGCTTTCATAATTTATCCCCCTAAGCTAACTCCTAAAAATTATATATTTCATTTAATAGCTCTTGTAAAATTTTATCTTCAGGAACTTTTTTTACTATTTTACCCTTTTTAAATATAAGAGCCTCACCAACACCTGCAGCAATCCCTATATCAGCTTCTCTAGCTTCTCCAGGACCATTTACAGCACATCCCATTATAGCTACTTTAATGGGTTTATCAATATTTTCAATTTCTTTTGTTATATTATTAGCTAGCTCAATTAAATTAATATTTGTTCTACCACAGGTTGGACAAGAAATTATTTCAATTCCTTTTCTTAAACCTAATGATTTAAGGATAATTTTAGCTACCTTAACTTCATTTATAGGATCATCAGTTAATGAAACCCTTATAGTATCCCCTATACCTTCATATAATAATATACCAAGACCTACTGAAGATTTTATGGTTCCTGCTAACATAGTACCAGACTCAGTTATTCCAATGTGTAAAGGATAATCTAGCCTTGAAGAAAGCATTTTATAAGATTCTATTGTTTCAATTACATTAGATGATTTTACAGAAACAACAATTTGAAAAAAATCTAAATCTTCTAATATGCATACATTTCTTATAGCACTTTCTACTAAAGCTTCTGGACAAGGTCTTTTATATTTTTCTAATATATCTTTTTCTAAAGAACCAGAATTTACTCCTACTCGAATTGGAACATTGTATTCCTTAGCTACCTTAATTATTTCTTTAATTTTACTTATTCCTCCAACATTTCCTGGATTTATCCTTATTTTGTCTGCTCCATTTTGTATTGCTTTTATAGCCAATTTATAATCAAAATGAATATCTGCAACTAATGGAATATTTATAAATTTTTTTATTTCTTTTATAGCTTTAGCAGAATCTTCATCTGGAACAGCTACTCTTATTATATCACAACCTATATGTTCTAAATTTTTTATCTGTTCAATAGTTCCTTTAATGTCAATGGTTTTGGTATTAGTCATTGATTGTATAGCAATTGGTGAATCTCCACCAATAAAAATGTTACCTATTTTTATTTTTCTAGTTTTTTTCCTTTGCATAACATCACCTTTATGAAAATATTCTCATAATATCTCTATATGTTACTATCAATGCAAGTAACATCAATAATGTAAATCCAACTAAGTTAATAAATCCTATCTTATTTTCATCTATTTTTTTACCAGTAATACCTTCAAAAAGAGTAATTACTACCCAACCACCATCTAATGCAGGAAAAGGTATTAGATTAATAACCCCTAAATTTATACTTAAAAAGCCAGCAAAATATAATAAACTCCAAATGCCTATTTTAGCTGCTTCGCCAGACATTTTTATTATAGCTACTGGCCCCCCAAGTTGCTCAGTAGACACTTTTCTTGTTATAAGCTTGCCAATATATATTAACATTTGTTTTATAGAACTAGTTGTTTCTTTTATAGAATTTGTTAATGAAATTAGTATATTACCTTTTTCTACATGCGGAGATATTCCTATTATATATCTGTTTTCTTTCTCTTCAAGTTTAGGTTTTACTATTTTATCAGTTATGATATTATCTTTTTTAATAGTTAATTTTAAAGGATTACTTCCATTATTAGACATAAAAACTATAAATTCATTCCAAGTACTTACCGGCTTATCATTTACAGCTATTATTTTATCACCAGGTCTTATTCCAGCTTGATAAGCAGGAAAATCTTTAACTACATTTTCTATAATAAGGGTAGTTACCCCTACATTATAAAATATAATAGTAAATAAAATTATAGCTAAAATAAAATTCATTAATGCTCCCGCAACTAATATTGAAAATCTTTTCCATGGATTTTGATTTCTGAAAGCTCTTGGATCATCACTTTCTTCATCTTCACCAAGCATTTTTACATAGCCACCAATTGGTAAAAGTCGTAAACTGTAAACAGTTTCATCTCCTCTAATTTTAAACAATCTAGGTCCCATTCCTATAGAAAATTCTAATACTTTAACCCCATTTAATTTTGCTAAAAGAAAGTGTCCTAATTCATGAGCCGTAATCAAGAGTCCAAATACAAATATAGAAGCTAATAATGTTATCAAATTAATCACCTTCCTATTACATCATACTATACTATTTACATATTCTCTTATAATTTTTTCAATCTCTAAAATTCTTTCAATGCTTAAATTATATTCGACTTTGTGATTTCTCATAGCATGTTTAACAATTTGAGGAATGTCTAAGAAAGATATCTTCCCTTCTAAAAATAACCTAACTGCTTCTTCATTAGCACTATTTAATACCAAAGGCATTGAACCTCCAATCTTTCCTGCTTCATAACCTAATTTTAAACATTCAAAAGTTTCATAATCCACTTCTTCAAAAGTTAAAGCAGAAATAGTTTTAAAATCTAAATAGTTACAAATTCCCTTTGTACGTTTTGGGTATTCTAAAGCATACTTAATAGGAATTTTCATATCCGTAGGACCTAACTGGGCAATAATAGAACCATCAATATATTCTACCATCGAATGTATTATGCTTTGTGGATGAATTATTACGTCAATTTTATCATAATCTATATCAAAAAGCCAATGAGCTTCTATCACTTCTAATGCTTTATTCATTAAAGTAGCTGAATCTACTGAAATCTTTTTTCCCATATTCCAACGAGGGTGCTTTATTGCCATTTCAGGTGTAACATTAATTAATTCTGACTTTTTCTTACCTCTAAAAGGACCTCCTGAAGCAGTTAAAATAATTCGCCTTATTGATTTTTGGTCATTATCATCTATACATTGATATATTGCACTATGTTCACTATCTACAGGTATTATTTCACTATTACTCTTTTTTAACTCTTTTTTAATTATTTCACCTGCGACTACCATTGTTTCCTTATTAGCTAATGCAATCCTTTTTCCTGCTCTTATAGCTTGAATTGTAGGTCTTAATCCTATCATCCCTACAACAGAAGTTAATACAATATCTACTTCTTTTAATGTTACAACATATTCCATGCCTTCTAAAGAAGTTAATACTTTTATACCCATATTACAGAGCTTATCTTCCAAGTATTTCTTTTTTTCTTCATCCATTATTACAACATATTTAGGTTTAAATTCTTTTGCTTGTTTTACAAGAAGTTCTACATTACTTTTTGCTGTAATTGCTATAACTTTATATTCATCCTTCATGTGTCTTACTACTTCTAATGCTTGAGTCCCTATAGAGCCAGTTGAACCTAATATGCATAATCCCTTCATTTAGAATATACCCCTTTCGAAAATAAATTATCCTTCGTAAAAATCTCTAAAGATAATAAATACAAAATAGGTGAAACAAATATACCTATCCAACCAAATATTATCCATCCAAAATAAAGAACTAAAATTATAGCTAAAGGACTTATTTTAAGTTTCATATTTATCAATTTCACCTCTAAAATTTGTCTTATCATAATATTTATTACATATGTCAAAATTAATCCTATGGCTAATATTTTTTCATTCAAAATAAACTTATAAATTATTAATGGAATAAAAAATAAAGCTGGTCCTAAAATAGGTAATATATCTAAAACACCACAAAAAAACCCATATAAAAATGCTTCTTTAAAACCTAATAAATGAAAACAAACTGTCATAAAAAACAAAGATATAACTACTAATTGCAGTTGAATAAAAATCATACTCTTTAAATATATATAAGTTTTATAAAACGCTATTTGTAAATCATCTGGCATAAAAGTTTTTAAATATTCTTTTATTTTTTCAAAATCATAATTTATTATAAAAGATATTAAAATTATCAAAAAAACATTTGCAAAACTATTCAGAGCAGTTAAAACTAAGTTTAATATTTTATCTTTAAACATATCTAATGTTACCTTGATATAATTTATAACATTACCCAAATTAATAGCATTATTAAACTTTTCATTCAAAATTTGAAAGTTACTTGCATAATAAGAAAAATCATTTGACAAATTTACAACTACTTCATAAACATAACTTACCAAAAATTTTATAACAAAAAACATTAATAAAATAAAAATACTATAAACTAAAACGATGGCTGTTGTCTTATTAACATTTAACTTCCTTAAAATTTCTATGAAGGGCTGTAATAATAATGAAATAAAAATTGCAAACAATAAATGACCAAAATAAATAGAACAAACCTTTAAAAATAAAATTATAATACCTAAAAATATTACTTTACTTCGTATACTATTATTGAACACCTGCATATAATCGCCCTAAAAAATTACTTTTTCTATATAATAATATACTATTGGTGCAATAAAGAGTATGCTATCAAATCTATCTAGAATTCCCCCATGTCCTGGCATTATATTTCCATAATCTTTAATTCCAACATATCGTTTTATAAGTGAAGCAGATAAATCCCCTATTTGAGATATGATTCCTCCTAAAATTCCTAGAATTATCATATATAATAAATTAAGCTTTAAATCATTATTAAGCCAACACCAAATCAAAACTCCTAATATACTTCCTACAATTCCTCCAATAGACCCCTCCACTGTTTTTTTAGGGCTTACTTCTGGACATAATTTATGTTTTCCTAAAAAACTGCCTGAATAATAAGCTAAAGTATCACATGCCCATGCTATTATATATATTAACCAAATAAATTTATGCCCATTAGTTCCCATTCTAACATAAATTAACATATTAAAGAAAACAATTATGTATACAATTCCAATACACGTTAATGCTGAAGAAATAACATTATATTCTTTATTAAAAATAGGAATTGCCATACTTATTAAAACTGCTAATACTATCAACAATAAGTCCTTTTCAGGTCCTTGATTTGTAAAAATAAAAATTAAATTTAAAAAATAAATTGCAATAAAAACAGGAACTATAATTTTATAATTGGTATTTTTATAAGCATTTACATATTCATAAAGTGCTAATAAAGTTAAAGCTGAAACCCCTAGTTTAAAAATTATTCCTCCATAAATAGTAAAAACAATTAAAAGAGGAAGAGCAATTAAAGCACTAATAACTCTTTTACTCATAACATCACCTTCTTTTATTTTATTCCACCAAATCTTCTATCTCTCATCTGATAATCTTTAATAGCTTGTATTAAATGTTTACTAGTAAAATCTGGCCATAAAACATCAGAAAACCATAACTCTGCATAAGCTATTTGCCATAACAAAAAATTGCTAATTCTAAGTTCCCCACTTGGTCTTATCAAAAGATCAGGATCAGGCATTTTAGATGTATCTAAATAACTTGATATCAATTCTTCATTTATATCATTTATATTTAATTTTCCTTCTTTTACATCCTTTACTATATTTACTATTCCTCTTTTAATTTCATCCCTTCCACCATAATTCAATGCTAAGTTTAACATAAGCCCCGTATTATTTTTTGTAATTTCTTTGGCTCTAATCAATTCTGCTTGACACATACTAGGTAGCTTCGATATATCTCCGATCCAATTTATTATGACATTATTTTTATTTAATTCATCTACTTCACCCCTTAAATATTCAACTAATAAATTCATTAATGCATTAACTTCTTCCTTCGGTCTTTTCCAGTTTTCAGTTGAAAAAGCATATAAAGTTAGATATTTTACTCCAAGTTTTGAACAAGTTTTTACTATTTCTCTAATAGTTTCTACCCCAGCTCTATGTCCCATCGTCCTTGGCAAATTCCTTCTTTTTGCCCATCGCCCATTTCCATCCATTATAATAGCTATATGCTGAGGTATGTTAGACATATCTATGTCAATATTATCACTCTCATCTTTTTTTCTTAATTTATTTAATATCCATTCCATAAATTCTAAACCTCCTAATGCAAAAATCCCCCTCTATATGAGGGGATTTAAAAATAAGAAACATAAATAATAAATTCATCATCTTTTTCTTCTATTTTTATTACCTTTTTTTCTTCTCCTAATTTCTTTCCTTTTGGAGAAAGTAAATAACATATTCTATATTTTACATTATGCTTTTTAAGCATCTCTTCAACCTTTTCCAAGTCAAACCCCAAAAATTTTCTTACATCCATTATACAGTCATTATCTCCTTTTCCTTAGCTTCTACAAGTTTATCAATTTCCTTAATAAAATTATCAGTTAACTTTTGAATTTCATCCTCTGCTCTTTTTATCTCGTCTTCAGATATTCCTTCTTTCTTAAGGGCTTTTACTTTTTCATTAGCATCTCTACGAATTGATCTTATTGCAACTTTTGCATCTTCTCCTTGTTTTTTAACAACCTTAACTAAGTTTTTTCTTGTTTCTTCTGTTAATTCCGGAAGAACTATTCTTACAACATTACCATCTGAAATAGGATTTACGCCAAGATCTGACTTTTGAATTGCTTTTTCTATATTTTTTACAACATTCTTATCCCAAGGTTGAATTAATAACATCCTTGGTTCTGGAACAGTTATTGTAGCTAACGCAGATATGTGAGTTGGAGTGCCATAATAATCTACAGTGATCTTATCTAACATAGCTGGATTTGCTCTTCCTGCTTTTAAACTTTGAAGTTCATGCTTTAATACTTCTAAAGTTTTTTTCATTTTTTCCTCATGAGATTTTATAATATCTTTAATCATATTTTAAACCTCCTTATTAATTTGACACTATAGTTCCTACTGGTTCTCCAAAAATTGCTTTTTTTATGTTGCCTGGTGTATCCAAGCCAAAAACAATAATTGGTATATTGTTATCTTTACATAATGAAGTCGCTGTAGAATCCATAACTTTTAAATTTTTCTCTAAAACCTCTTGAAAAGTTAGTTTTTCAAATTTTTTAGCATTAGGATTTAAATTTGGATCAGAATCGTATACTCCATCTACTTTCTTAGCTAGCAATATAACTTCTGCACAAATTTCCGCAGCTCTTAATGCTGCAGCCGTATCTGTTGAAAAATAAGGATTGCCAGTTCCACCTGCAAATATAACTACTCTACCTTTTTCTAGATGCCTTATTGCTTTTCTTCTTATAAAAGGTTCAGCAATTTCCCTCATTTCTATGGCAGTTTGAACCCTCGTAACAACTCCCATATTTTCAAGAATATTTTGTAACGCCATCGCGTTAATGCATGTAGCTAACATTCCCATATAATCCGCTGTAGTCCTATCCATACCTATACCATTTCTACCTCTCCATATATTTCCCCCACCAACTACAGCTCCAACTTGAACACCCATTTCCACAAGTTCTTTAATTTCAGAGGCTATTCTTTTTACTACTTCAAAATCAAAACCATACCCAGTTTTACCTGCTAATGCTTCACCACTTAATTTGAGCATTACTCTTTTATATTTAGGTGTATTCATAAATTTACCTCCAATAGAATAATTCTATATAATTATACAAAATCCTTCTTTTTCAAAAAAAGAGAACACAATCGTGTTCTCTTTTTTACATTCTAACCTGTTTCATAACTTCCTCTGCAAAATTTTCTTCTTTCTTTTCTATTCCTTCACCTTTTTCAAATCTTGTGAATTTTACAACTGATATTTCACTACCTGCTTCTTTAGACTTATCTTCAAGATATTTCTTTATAGTTAAATCTTGATCTTTTATCCAAAGCTGTTCAAGCAAGCAAACTTCCTTGAAATATTTTTGTAATCTACCTTCAACCATTTTTTCAATAACTTTTTCAGGCTTACCTTCATTTAATGCTTGTTGTCTATATATTTCTTTTTCTTTTTCAATAACATCACTTGGAACATCTTCTCTAGTTAAATATAAAGGATTTGCAGCTGCTATTTGTAAAGCAAGTTCTTTAGCAACTTCTCTTAATATATTTTCATTTTTTCCATTTAATTGAACCATAACTGCTATTCTTCCGCCACCATGAATATAATCAGTTATAACTCCTTCATTTGCTACGAATCTTTCAAATCTTCTAAAAGTCATATTTTCTCCAAGCTTTGCTATAAGAGCTGTTATAGCATCCTTAACTGTTACACTATTATCTGCAATAAAGCTTTCATTTAAGACTTCTTCTACTGTATTAGCATTTGAAAAAGCAACATGTTTTGCTATATTCTTAGCTAATGCAACGAAATCAGCATTTTGAGCCACAAAGTCTGTTTCACAGTTTAATTCAATAATAGCTCCTCTTTTTCCATCGTCTGTTATATATGTTTCAACTAATCCTTCAGCAGCTATCCTTCCAGCCTTTTTTGCTGCTGCTGCTAATCCCTTTTCTCTTAATATTTCTATAGCTTTTTCCATATCTCCATTAGCTTCAGTAAGAGCTTTTTTACAATCCATCATACCAGCGCCAGTTCTCTCTCTAAGTTCACTAACCATTTTAGCGGTTATTTGCATATATATTCCTCCTTATGTAATGAATTCTTAACAATTATGTTAAAGGTAAGGGAATTTCCCTTACCTTGTTTATTCAGTCATTTGTTCTCCTTGTTTACCTTCTATTACTGCATCAGCTATCTTAGATGTAATTAGTTTAACCGCTCTAATTGCATCGTCATTACCTGGAATTACATAATCAACATCATCTGGATCGCAGTTAGTATCCACAATTGCTACAACTGGTATACCTAAAATTTTAGCTTCTGCAACCGCATTTTTTTCTTTTCTTGGGTCAACTATAAATAAAATATCTGGAAGTTTTTTCATATTTTTGATTCCGCCAAGATTCTTTTCAAGCTTTTCTTTTTCATGTCTTAACTTCATAACTTCCTTCTTTGGAAGTAATGCAAATGTTCCATCTTGTTCCATTCTTTCGAGCTCTTCTAATCTTTCAATTCTTGTTTTAATAGTCTTAAAGTTTGTAAGCATTCCACCAAGCCATCTTTGATTAACGTAATGCATTCCACATCTTGTTGCTTCTTCTTTGATAGAATCTTGAGCTTGCTTTTTAGTTCCTACAAAAAGTATTTCCTTTCCTTCAGCTGCAGCCTGTTTTACAAATTCGTAAGCTTCTTCCATCTTTTTAACAGTCTTTTGTAGGTCAATGATATAAATACCATTTCTTTCTGTAAAAATATACTGTGCCATCTTTGGATTCCATCTTCTTGTTTGATGTCCAAAGTGCACTCCTGCTTCTAATAATTGTTTCATTGAAATTACTGACATTTAATACACCTCCATTTGGTTATTCCGCCGCCATTCTCATTTTCTTAAAAGGCCTTCACGGCACCCTTTTAAAAATCGAATGGCGTGAGTAATTATTACCTTATGTAGTATAACATATATTTTAAAAATTGACAACATGAATATAATCATTTCTACAAATTTTATTTGAAAATTAATATAAGGGCCTTAAAATCAATATCTAAGGCCCTTTAAAAATCTGATTATTTCCTCCATCGTCAAAACTTCAATATCTATATAATTTTCCTTTTCTGAAATTTGTCCTAAACTATGAGCATCAGAATTTTTTATGAAAATATAATTATTTTTTAAAATTTTATCATCTATTAATTTATTCAATCTTTTAAGATTTGTATATTCAACTGTTTTTATATCTAAGTAATCTGGTATAAATCCTAGATTAGCTATTACACTATAAGAATCTTTATCTACATGTGCAGGAATTAATATACCACCTAATTCTCTCACTCTATAAAAAACTTCATCAATTGTTAAATCCACAGAATTTAAAAGAAGTTTTTCTTCTATGCCTATTACTTCATCATATTCATTATATATAATTTGATTTCCAAATATATCAGGTTTATTTCTTATATCTGGAAGTTTACTATATACATACTCATCGAATAAAATTGCAGAATCTAAATTGTTAAAAAGACATATCACGTGAGTCTCCTCTTTTGTTTGAAGTTCCATACCTGGAATAACTAAAATACCTTCCCTTTTTCCAACTTTTATACAAGCTTCAACATTTTTGCAAGTATTATGATCTGTTACAGCAATAACATTTAAATCTTTAATTTTAGCCATATTAACTATGTTATTAGGTGTCATGTCATCATCCGAACATGGAGACAACCCAGAATGTATGTGAAAATCATAATATACCTTCATAATTATACACCTAACTTATTAAGTTCAACACATATTTCATATGCATTTAAATTGGATTGCAAAATTGGTATATTTTCCTCATTAGCCTTGGTTAATGTTGTCTCTTCTACACTTATATTTTCAGGTATAATAATACACGAAAACTCCAAAAGTGAAGCTACTGCTACAATATTAGGATGAATTTGAACTGTGATCCAAACATTATTTTTCTTCCCATGAGACATAACCCAGCTCAAAAGATCACAAGTATATACTCCATTAGCCTCTCTATTTAACCCTTTTTCTCCAGCCAAAACTCTTAATTTTAATGCATCTACTATATCTTTAACTTTCATCTTTTTTACCTCCATTGCTTATAAATTTACAATCTTCAATACATGCAAGCCCCTTAGCAACATCTTCGGCAAATGCTTTACAGGAAGGAGAACCACAAAGGCCGCAGTCTGTTCCAGGAAGCATATTTATTATATTATTCATATTTTTTATCATTTCAACGGCACTTTTAAAATCTGAAGATAATTTTAATGTTTTATCTTCTCTATCTTTATTATTTATTAGCTTATTTTTTATATTATTAAAATCAAACACTTTATACGTAAAGTCTATTTTATTTATAATCATCTTTGTTATTCTTTCTGCATTATACGGATTTTCCACAAGCAGAAGTCCTCCAACACAACCATTGGAACATGCAAGAACCTCAATGTAATCAATATCATCTAATCTTCCTGTTTCAACATCATTTAAAACCTTTATTACATTTTTTATTCCGTCAACTGATATAGAATTTTCTACATCTATTGCTTTACACTGTCCTCCAGAATATGACCATAAAAGTCCTGTCTTAGAAATATAATAGTTTACATTAGTATCTCTATGCTTTATATATTTTAACATTTTAGAATATATATCACTTATTGGAATAGCACCATTAATCTTTATATTTTCATTATTAGATAATTCCTTAATTTTTGTAACCCAACTTGGACATGGAGTTAAGAAAAAAACTCCTATATCTTCATTTTTTAAGCCTTGTTTTTGATACTTTTCTCTAATTAAAAATGCTGAAATTTCAATAGGTGTTAATATTTTTACTAAATGACTTATAAGGCTAGGATAAGCAGTCTCTATAAGCCTTATAACAGTTGGACATAATGTTGAAATAGCTGGTTTAACTACGTTTTCTATATCCTTTTTTAATATTTCTGCTGCAATATCGCAAGCAAATGTTATATCAAATACTTCATCAAATCCAAGCTTTAACAATGCTTCATTTACATCACAAGGAAGTACTTTAGAGCCAAATTGAGAATATAAAGTAACCGAAGGAATTACAACTTTTTTCTTATACTTTGATAAATCATCTAATGAATCCTTAACAGCCACATGTGCTCCATATGGACATATTTTTATACATTCCCCACAATCTATACATTTTTCATTATAGATAACTGCTTTTCCATTTTTTACCCTAATAGCTTCAACAGGACAATTCATTAAACATTTAGTACATCCTATACATTTTTCAGATATTAATGAAACTGAATGAAATAGTTGTTTCATAACAATCACCTTAGTCAAAATAAATTATTATCTTTAGCTTGGTATATTTACCTACTTCAGATGTTATATAGAATTCATCACTACTCCTTTTTATATTTGGAAGTCCCATTCCTCCCCCAAACCCCATTTCACGAGCAATCTCTGATGCAGTAGAATAACCTTCTTGCATCGCAAGTTCAATATCTGGAATACCTGGACCATTATCATAAGCTATAATTTCAATTCTATCATTATAAATTTTAGCCTGTATGTATCCTCCGACACTATGTATAACTATATTCATTTCAGCTTCATAACATGCAACACAAATTCTTTTTACAACATCGCTACGTATTCCAAGTTGATTTAAAAGCTTTTTTAAATTACTTGAAGCCTCTCCGCCTCTTATAAAATCTCCACTGATAACATCATATTTTACAGAAAGTAATTCCTCCATTAGCACATATCAGCTCCTTTTATTCCATTGCAATATAATATTCCACAAGTTGTAAACATAGTATATGATGTAGCTAAAAGACATATCCCTTTCTCTTTTGCAAACTGTATAACATTATTATCTGGTTTTTTGTTCCTAACAAATATAATACACTTTATATCAAGCATCTCTGCCGTTCTTATGGTCTGAATATTAGTAAGCCCTGTAATCAATATGGTTTCTTTACAACTTAAAGCCAAAACATCACTCATTAAATCACTTGCAAAAGCACTAAAAGTTTCCATACATAACATATCTTCATTACATAAAACTTCAGCGTTAAGCAAATCTTTAATCATGCTTAATTGCATATCCATATTCCCCCGCTATAAATTCTATTCTAATATTATAATTTTTTTGAATATTTTTCAATAAATTTTACTAAAATAAAAAAGGCACCTTTATAGTGCCCATTTTATTTTATTAACATTTTTGTTACTCTATCAAGTATTCCATTCATATATGCTATTGCTATTCCATAATTAGTTATCGGAACTCCTTGTTCTTTTGCTCTTATTATTCGAGTCATCATTTGCTTTCTATTAAACATACATGCTCCACAATGAATTATAAGTTTATAAGATGTTAAATCTTCAGGAAAATCAACACCAGCAATGACTTTAATATCAAGTTTAGCTCCTGTCCTTTGTTTCAACCAATTTGGCAGTTTTTCGCGTCCAATGTCTCCTTCAAGCGGATGATGAGTGCAAGCCTCAGCAATAAGAACTCTATCTCCATCTTTTAAATTATCTATTGTTTTCGCACCTTCTATCAATATATTAAGATCACCTTTATATTTTGCCATTAAAATAGAAAACGATGTTAAAGGAATATCTTCTTCTAGTGTCTCATTTACTTTCTTAAACACTTGTGAATCAGTTATAACTAAATCTGGTTTTCTATTTAAAGAATTTAATATATCCTCTAACTCGCTATCCTTTACAACTAACGCAACTCCATCATTATCTAGTATATCCCTTATTACTTGAACTTGAGGAAGTATAAGTCTTCCTTTAGGAGCCTGAATATCTTGTGGAGCTACTAAAACAACTAAGTTCTTGGCTTTTACAATATCTCCTACTATAGTCTTTTTTTCAAAATCCTCAGGTGCATATTTCTGAATAGCTTCTTTAAGTCTACCTATATTCATTTTCAATTTTGCGCTTATCTTTACAAAAGGAATATCAAAATATTTTTTTAATTTATTCTCATCTATATCTTGTATATCTATCTTATTTATTACACCAATAGTAGGTATTTTTTTATCTTTCAAAGCGTTAAACCATTCTTGTTCTATAGAAAAATCCGTATTTTCAGGATCAAATACAAGCAATGCAAGATCTGTCTTATCTAAAACTTCCTTTGTTTTTTTTACTCTAAGTTCACCAACTTCTCCTTCGTCATCTATTCCTGCAGTATCTATTATTACAACAGGTCCTATAGGCAACAGTTCCATAGCTTTATAAACTGGATCTGTAGTTGTACCTGCATAATCTGAAACAAGAGCAATTTCTTGACCTGTTAAAGCATTTATAAGGCTTGACTTTCCTGCATTTCTTCTACCAAATATTGCAATATGAAGTCTATTCGCCTTTGGAGTATCTATCATAAAAATCCTCCTTAAAATCTTAAATCTCTTTCTCCTTGTTCTATTCTTTTAAGCATATTTATTGTCAATTGTCTTACTTTTTCATTAGGAATTGCTTTAAGTTCTCTTTTTATAATTTCATCACCTAATTTTTTTGCCTCTTCATCACCATAATCAATCAAAAATTCTTTTAAAGTAATTAATGCATTAGGTTGGCAAATATTGTTTATTTGACCTGTTTTAGCAAGGCGCATAAATCTATCTCCTGTTCTTCCTTCTCTATAACATGCTGTGCAATAGCTAGGTATATATCCTCCCCTCATTAAGCTCTTTATGATCTCAAGAGGTGAACGATGATCTTCTACTTGAAATTGAGGTTTTTCATCTGCATTATGTTGTTTTTTATAATGTTCAACATATCCACCAACTCCTGTACATGAGCCAGCACTTATTTGTGAAATACCAAGAGCAATTACCTCATCTCTAAACTTTGGTTCCTCTCTTGTAGATAAAATCATTCCTGTATAAGGAAGCGCCAATCTTAAAACTGCTACAATCTTTTTAAAATCTTCATCAGATACTAAATAAGGAAATTTATTTAAATCAACTCCTTCAGCCTTTTTTAGCCTTGGAACAGAAACCGTATGAGGTCCTACTCCAAATTTATTTTCTAGGTATTTTGCATGAATAAGCATTGCAACTGTTTCATACTTAAAATCATAAAGTCCATACAAAACTCCAAGACCTACATCATCAATTCCTGCTTCCATTGCTCTATCCATTGCAGTTGTATGATAATCATAATTATGTTTAGGTCCTTTTTTATGCATTTTTTCGTAAGTTTCTTTATGGTAAGTTTCCTGAAATAATATATATGTTCCAATACCTGCTTCTTTAAGTTTTTTATAATTCTCAACACTTGTTGCTGCTATATTTACATTTATTCTTCTTATACTTCCATTGTCAAATTTTATAGAATATATTGTTTTTATGCAATCTAAAATATACTCTATAGGACAATTTTGGGGATCTTCACCTGCTTCAAGAGCAAGTCTTTTATGTCCAAGAGATTCCAAAACTTTAACTTCTTCTATAAGCTCATCCATGGTCAATTTCCTTCTTTTAAAACTACAGTTTGAATATTTATATCCGCAATATTCACATTCATTTACACAATAATTACTTACATACAAAGGGGCAAATAACACTATTCTTCTTCCATATATCTTTTCTTTTATATACTTTGCAAGCTTAAAAATCTTATTTAAATATCCCGTATCATTGACATTAAGCAATACCGCAGCTTCTAATGGTTCAAGCCCCTTTGCTTTTTCAGCTTTCTCTAATATTTTAACTACATATTCTTTATTTTTTGCCTTTATTTTAGCTTCACTTAATATATCAAATATTTCTCTATCATTTATAAATGTTTGTCTTACTGTTTCCATAATTATACCTCCTATAAAATAAGAGCATCTCCCTTATCATTTGATATCTCTAAATTTAAACCTTTTAAGTATATTTCTAATTCCTGTCTTTCTTGCTTTATGCTTTTTTTGTCTTCTAAAGTTTTAGGGTATATTTCATACAGTTTTCTATAGTTATATGGTTCAATTTTTTGCATAATAACATTAGCTCCTGCAAAAAAAGCTTTATCTCTATATTTTTTATCCAAAACTCCAAGTGCAGTTGTTGCTGGAAGATGAACCCTTTTTAAAAGAATTCTAGAAAGAGCTATAACTTTTACAGTTAAAAATGCACTTCCTGGTTTTTCACTCCCAAGTGGAGTACCTTTATGAGGAATAAATGGTCCTATTCCAGCCATGTCAACATCTAATTCCTTAAGAAGCATTATATCTTTTGCAATGGTTCTAAGAGTCTGTCCAGGAAGTCCAATTATAAAACCACTACCTAGCTGATATCCTAGTTGTTTTAGATTTTTTAAACAACTCATTCTATTATTAAAAGTAGAATGTGGATGTAAATTATTGTATAATAACTCATCTGCTGTTTCATGTTTCATTAAAAATCTATCCGCTCCTACTTCTTTTAAATATTTATAATCTTCAAATTTTCTTTCTCCTATACTTAAAGTTATTGAAATATCAGCATATTCTTTTATAGACTTAATTATATCTCCTAATATTTCCTTAGTATAATACAAATCTTCCCCAGATTGAAGAACTAAAGTTTTATACCCAGCATCAATAGCTTCTTTAGCACAATTTATAATTTCTTCCTTACTCATTCGATATCTTATAAGTTTATCATTGCTACACCTTAAACCACAGTATTTGCAATTTGCTCTGCAATAATTCGAAAATTCAATTATACCTCTTATATGAATTGAATTTCCAAAATATAACTTTTTAATATCATCAGCAATCTTAAATAAAATCTCTGCATCTTCTTCATTTAAAGACAATATATTTTCTATTTCACTTAAAGTTGGAACATAACCTTCAGCAATTCTATACAATAACTCTCTCATTTTATCACCTATTTCTTAGTTAATGCTGATTTCACACTAACACCTTTTATTTTTCCTAGTTTCCCTGTAAGTGCACTTATCTCATCTGTTGTTCCATCCACAATTAATGAAATAACAGAAACACCTCTATTTCTATATGGTATACCCATTCTTCCAACAATAATATCACTATATTCATGTAAAATATAATTAACACTGCTCGCTTTTTCTAAATCTTCTATAACTATACCTACAATTCCAAGTCTTTTTTCCACTATAACACCTCCTTACAAAAAAACCTTCCAGCAAAAGCTGGAAGGTATAAATAACCTATTTTACCTTCCCCTCTTGCTTAGAAAAACTCCTTGCAATCGGGTAGTTTAATTCAATCCCCCACAACAGAAAAACTGTTGTAGCGGATATACCTATTAAAATCTATCCCTTTTCACATAATGAGTATGCAATAACTCGTGTGCTTTATGGCTATTTGGTTTTCCTAAGAATTCTTCATATAACTTTATTACATATGGATTTTTATGTGACTTTCTAATTGGCATATCTTTATCTTCATCATATATTGCTGCTGCTCTTTTAGCCTTAACATCAATGCACGCTAACGTTTTTGAATCTACTATTGGCTGTCCTCCTCCTGTTACGCATCCTCCTGGACAAGCCATTACTTCTATAAAATCATAATGTTTTTCTCCGCTCTTTACAACCTCCATAAGCTTTCTAGCATTTCCAAGACCATGTGCAACAGCCACTCTTATTACCTTACCATTTGGTAGGGTAAGTTCTGCTTCCTTTATTCCTTCAGTTCCTCTAACTTGAACATATTCTATTGAATCTAAATCCTGTCCTGAAAGAATATCATAAACCGTTCTTAATGCTGCCTCCATAACTCCACCAGTAGCTCCAAAGATAACACCTGCACCTGTTGATTCTCCAAGTGGATTATCAAATTCTTCATCTGGAAGGTTTACAAAATCTATCCCTGCTTCTTTAATCATCTGTGCAAGTTCTCTTGTAGTTAATACGTAGTCTACATCTTGTATATTTTCATTTGAAAGCTCTTCTCTTTGACTTTCAAACTTTTTAGCAACACATGGCATTATTGAAACAACCACAACATTTTTCTTATCTATGCCAAGTTTTTCAGCTAAATAATGCTTAATTAAAGCTCCTTCCATCTCATGTGGTGATTTACAAGTTGATAAATTATCTATAAGCTCTGGATAAAAATGTTCAACAAATTTAACCCAACCTGGGCAACAACTTGTCATAAGAGGAAGTCTTTCTCCTTTTTCTAGTCTAGACAAGAATTCTGTTCCTTCCTCCATTATAGTTAAATCGGCAGCAAAATCTGTATCAAATACTTTATCAAATCCTAGTCTTCTAAGTGCTGCAACCATCTTACCTGTAACCCTTGTTCCCATCGGCATTCCAAACTCTTCACCGAGTGCTACTCTTACAGCAGGTGCAGTTTGAACTACAACAAACTTTTCTGGATCAGCAAGTGCCTTCCATACATCTTTTATATTTTCCTTCTCAGTTAGAGCACCAACTGGACAAGCCATTATACATTGACCACAATTTACACACACTGTATCTGCTATATCTTTATCAAATGCAGTTGAAATTCTTGTTTTGAATCCTCTTCTTGAAAAATCTATTGCACCTACAGTTTGCACATTTTTACATGTATTTATACATCTTCCGCAAAGCACGCATTTCTCTTGATCTCTTACAAGTGCAGGAGAAGATTGATCTATTTCATAACTTATTCTTTCTCCTTCAAATCTTATATCCCTTATGTTTAATTCCTTTGCTAACCTTTGAAGTTCACAATTTTCACTTCTAACACATGAAGTACACTCTCTCTTATGATTTGATAAAAGAAGTTCTACTACTGTTTTTCTTGCCTCTCTAACTCTTGGAGTATTGGTTTTAATTTCCATTCCATTTTCACATTGTAAAGTACATGAAGCTATAAGCCTTGGACCAACTTCAACTACACAAACCCTACAACTTGAAGTATGACTCACCCCTTTTAAATAACAAAGACTTGGAATATTTATACCTATTTTTCGTGCTGCTTCAATAACTGTCGTTCCTTTAGGCACTTCTACTTCGATTCCATCTATGGTTAACTTTACCATTTCCATTATTGTCTGCACCTCCTATTTCTTAACTATAGCCTTAAATGGACACTTTTCTATACATGCACCACATTTAATACATTTTTCTGGATCAATCTTAAATGGACTCTTAACTTGTCCTGAAATTGCATTTACTGGACACTGTCTTGCGCATAAACCACAACCTTTACACTTTTCTTCAATGATTGTATATTGTAAAAGGGCTTGACATACACCTGCTGGACACTTCTTGTCCACTACGTGCGCAATATATTCATCTCTAAAATATTTAAGCGTTGATAAAACTGGATTAGGTGCTGTCTGTCCTAGTCCACATAACGAAGTTGCTTTAATTTGTTTTCCAAGTTCTTCTAATTTATCTAGATCTTCAAGCGTTCCTTTTCCTTCTACTATTTTATCTAAAATTTCAAGCATTCTCTTAGTTCCTATTCTACAAGGAGTACACTTTCCACAGGATTCATCTCTTGTAAAATCTAGATAGAACCTTGCAACGTCTACCATACAAGTATCTTCGTCCATTACTATCATACCGCCTGATCCCATCATTGAACCTAAAGCTGTTAATGTATCATAATCAATTGGCGTATCCAGATGTTCTGCTGGTATACATCCTCCTGATGGTCCTCCTGTTTGAACAGCTTTAAACTTCTTTCCGTTTGGTATTCCTCCACCTATTTCATATATAACTTCCCTTAATGTTATTCCCATCGGAACTTCAACAAGCCCTGTATTTGTTATCTTTCCACCAAGAGCAAATACCTTCGTCCCTTTGCTCTTTTCTGTTCCTATTGATGCAAACCATTCCGCTCCTTTTAATATAATCACAGGTATATTTGCAAATGTTTCAACGTTGTTAATAAGTGTTGGCTTACCCCAAAGTCCTGATTGCGCTGGGAATGGTGGCTTTGGATTTGGCATTCCTCTTTTCCCTTCTATCGAATTCATTAAAGCAGTTTCTTCTCCACACACGAATGCCCCTGCTCCAAGTCTTAATTCTATATCAAAATCAAATCCTGTCCCAAATATATTCTTTCCTAAAAGTCCATATTCCCTTGCCTGCTTTATAGCAACTTCTAATCTTTGAACTGCTATTGGATATTCTGCTCTAACGTATATATATCCCTGATTTGCTCCAATTGCATAACCTGCTATCGCCATGGCTTCTAAAACTGAATGTGGATCCCCTTCAAGTATAGATCTATCCATAAATGCCCCTGGGTCCCCTTCATCTGCGTTACAAATTACATATTTTTGATCTGCTTGTGATTTCGCTGTCAATTCCCATTTCAATCCTGTTGGGAATCCTCCACCTCCTCTACCCCTTAATCCTGACTTTTTAACTTCTTCTATAACTTCTTGAGGTGTCATAGTAGTTAATACTTTAGCAAGCGCCTTATATCCATCAAACGCAATATATTCATCTATGTTTTCTGGATCAATCACTCCACAATTTCTAAGAGCTACCCTATATTGTTTCTTATAAAAATCAATTTCATTTAATGATTTTATCCTTCCTTCATCGATTGACTCCTTATATAAAAGTCTTGTTACAACTCTACCTTTTACCAAATGCTCTGCAACTATTTCTTCTACATCCTCAACTTTTACTCTTGAATAAAAAGCTCCTTCTGGGTAAACAATAACTACAGGACCCAATTCACATAATCCAAAACATCCTGTCCTTACAATTTCTACTTCTTTTTCTATATCATGCTTTTTTACTTCTTCTTTAAACTTTTCTAATATCTTATTAGAATCAGATGATGTGCAACCTGTTCCACCACAAACCAAAACCTGTGAACGATAAAAAGCCATGCTTTTCCCTCCAATCATTCTTTTTCTACCTTGTAGTCATTTAATATTTTCCCTTGAACAACATGCAACGTGTATTCTTCAACAACTCTTCCATCTTTAACATGTTCTCTTACTACTCTTCTTGCCTTTTCAGCATCCATTTTTACGTATGTTACTTTTTCTTCTCCTGGTTTTATAACTTCTACGATTGGCTCCATTTTACAAAGTCCGATACATCCTGTTTGAGCAACTATAATATCAGTAAGACCTAATTTTTCAACTTCCTCCATTATGGCAAGAAGAACTGGCCTTGCACCCGCTGCTATTCCACATGTTGCCATACCTACAACTATCCTCGTTGTCGTTCTATCTTTTCTTTGATTAACCCTATCAAGCGTTCTCTTCCTTATTTCTTCTAATTCTTTTAATGTTTTCATTAGGAAGCACCTCCACCTATCTCAGTTATATTTTCCCTTATAAATTCTTTTAACCATAAAAGTATTTCTGGATTATTTATCTCTTGTAATCCTAATACTTTCTTAACCTCTCTTGAATCAAACTTAAACTTTTTACCATTAAAAGAATGTTCATATATCAAATCAACATTAGGATTTAAAAGTATAGAAACTATAGTATCCTCTATTCTACCAAGCGGTGGTCTATCAATGTGATTATATTCCATATAAGCAATAACTTCTGTTCCCTTGCCTATTTCAGAATTAATTTTTAAATTGCCATTACACCTTAAACATGTGCTTTCAAAAAGTGAAAGTCCAAGTCCAACCTTTCTTGTTGTTCTAGTTGTAAAAAAAGGATCTTTAACATTTTTCAAAATTTCTTCACTCATACCCTTTCCATTATCCTTTACTTTAATAACAAAACTATTTTTTAAAGTATCTTCTAATACATAAATCTCTATAATTGTAGCATTAGCATTAATAGAATTTTCTACTATATCCATTATGTGAAGAGAAAGCTCCCTCATAAGCTCTCCTTAAATTTATTCATATTCTTTTAATATATTTGGAATATCGTCAGGTGTAATTCTTCCATATACTTTTTCTCCTATAACCATTACAGGAGCAAGACCACATGCACCTAAACATCTTGTAGCTTCAAGAGTAAATTTTCCATCCGCCGTAGTCTTTCCTACCTCTACATTAAGCTCTTTACATAACCTATCAATAAGTCCTTGTGCACCCTTAACATAACAAGCAGTTCCAAGGCATACCCTTATTATGTATTTTCCTTTTGGCTCGAAAGAAAAATATGAATAAAAAGAAGCTACTCCAAAAATTTCAGCCATTGGAATATTAAGTTCTTGTGAAACTACCTTTAATACATCTTCTGGTAAATATCCATATATATCTTGTATCTTGTGCAATACAGGTATTAATCCACCTTTCACTGTCTTATATTCTTCAATTACCTTCTTAACTTTCTCTAATCTTTCGTCTACACACTTTCCTCCACAACAACAATTTTGATTCATTGAGCTCACACCCCTTACTAAATTTTTATGTATACAAAAATTTACATGACTTTGTGGTATTTTTAACAATTATATAACAAAACCCCTATACTATTGCTACTGTAGTATAACATAAATAATTCAATAATTCAATGGTTATTATTTACAAAATAAATAAAAACAAAAATTTTGCTAAAATTTAAAATCAATCATTGAATAACTTACTCAAATCCTAAAAATAAAAATAAGAATCCTCAACACTTGAGGATTCTTATTTTTAGCTATTCTTTAACTTTCTTAACTCTTCTAATAACTTATCATTTAATATTTTTATATGCGTTCCTTTCATTCCTAAAGACCTTGATTCAATAACTCCGGCACTTTCAAATTTTCTTAAAGCATTAACTATTACTGATCGAGTTATACCAACTTTATCTGCTATTTTACTTGCAACTAATAATCCTTCATTACCTTCTAATTCATTAAAAATATGTTCTACTGCTTCTAATTCAGAATATGATAAAGTTCCTATTGCAAGCTGAACTACAGCCTTTTTCCTAGCTTCTTCTTCTATTTCCTCCTGCTTTGATCTTAATATCTCCATTCCAACAATAGCTGCACTATATTCTGCTAATACAAGATCTTCATCATTGAATTCTGAACCATATCTTGCTATTAAAAGCGTTCCTAATCTTTCTCTATTACCTATTATAGGAACTATGGTTGTGAACTTATCTACGTATACACATTCCTTTTCTTTATCAAAAACACAAACTCCTTCATTTTTTAAATTAGATCTTGTTTCATTGATTTGTAAAATTTTGTTATTATAATCTTCAGGGAGTTTTTGCTCGTTCACAACAATTTCTTTTAATACATCGCATTCAAAGGAATCTACTATGCTATATCCAAGTACTTTTCCTTTTCTGCTAACAACATAAACATTACAATTCATTACGTCACTTAATATTTTACAAATATCTGAAAATACAACAGGTTCAGTGGCAGACTTTTGAAGTATTTTGTTTAATATTCTGGTCTTTTCCAAAAGAGTTGCCATATCTTTTACACCATCCTTTCTATATTATAAATTTTGTAGTATCATCTTGTTTATAAATATTTTTAAGCTTATCTTTTACATACTCACGATTTATTATAACTTTTTTGTTAGGAATATCTGGAGCTTCAAAAGATATATCCTTTAAAACTTCCTCTAAAACTGTATGCAATCTTCTTGCACCTATATTTTCAAGTTGCATATTCATAAAATATGCAACTTCTGCTATTTCATCGATTCCATCCTCAGTAAATTCAATTTCAACTCCATCTACCTTTAATAATTCTATATATTGCTTTGTCAAAGCATTCTTAGGCTTTAAAAGTATAGCTTTAAAGTCATCTTTATTTAAAGCTTTGAGTTCTACCCTAACAGGAAATCTTCCCTGTAATTCAGGAATTAAATCAGTCACTTTAGATACGTAAAATGCTCCAGCTGCTATAAACAAAATATGATCTGTTTTTACAGGACCATATTTAGTGTTTACAACACTTCCTTCTACAATAGGCAAAATATCTCTTTGAACCCCTTCCCTTGAAACATCTGGTCCATATCCTTTACTTCGACTAGCAATTTTATCTATTTCATCAATAAAAACTATTCCATCTTCCTCCGCTCTTTTTCTTGCTTCTTCATAAACAAGATCCATATCTATAAGCTTTGATGCTTCCTCTTGCTCAAATATTCTTAATGCTTCCTTAATCTTTACCTTTTTCTTTTTTTTCTTTTTAGGAAATATATCACCCAAGATATCACTAAAATTTATATTTAACCCCTCTATATTGGGACCTGCCATAATTTCTATAGGCATAATAGAAGAATCTTCGATTTCAATTTCTATTATCATATCATCTAATAATCCATCGTTAAGTTGCTTTAATATTTGCTCTCTTTTAAGTTGTAATTCACTTTCATCATATTGTATTACTTCCTGATTATTATCCTGTTGAAAACCAAATATAATATCAAATGGATTTTTTACATTATTGTTTTTTTTAGAAGGTATAGGTGCTAATATATTTAACACTCTTTCCTTAGCCATTTCTGCTGCTTTTTCTCTAACTTCATTCATTTTTTCTTCTTTGACAAGTCTTATAGCATCTTCCATTAAATCTCTAATTATAGAATCTACATCTCTGCCAACATATCCAACCTCAGTAAATTTGGTAGCTTCAACCTTAACAAAAGGAGCTTTTACAAGTTTTGCGAGCCTTCTTGCTATCTCTGTTTTTCCTACTCCTGTTGGGCCTATCATTAATATATTTTTAGGCATTATATCATCTTTAATTTCACCAATTAAAGCTTTTCTCCTATATCTATTCCTTAAAGCTATAGCTACTTTTTTCTTTGCTTCATCTTGTCCAACAATATATTTATCTAATTCTTTTACAATTTCCTTCGGTGTTAAATTATTCATTGATACTCCCCCTTTAGGGATTATAATGTTTCAACAACTATATTATCATTAGTATAAACACAAATTTCTGATGCAACTTTCAAAGCTTCTTTTACTATTTCTTCAGGTTGTAAATTGGTATTTCTTCTTAAAGCTCTTGCAGCAGCCAATGCATACATACCACCAGAACCTATAGCAGCAACTCCATCATCAGGTTCTATAACTTCCCCATTCCCTGAAATAATTAATAATGCATCTTTGTTTGCAACTATCATCAACGCCTCTAACCTTCTTAAAATTTTATCGCTTCTCCAATGACTTGCAAGTTCAATAGCAGCTTTTTTTATATTACCATTTGATTGTTCCAATTTTTCTTCAAATTTTTCAGATAAAGTAAAAGCATCAGCTACTGAACCTGCAAATCCTATTAAAACTGAATCATTATATATTTTTCTAATCTTTTTAGCAGTATTTTTTATTATAGCACTTTCTCCAAAAGTTACTTGACCATCCCCTGCCATAGCAACCTTATTCTCATTTTTGACTGCAACAATTGTTGTCGCCTTAAACATTTTAGCACCTTCCTTAATCTTTTTTATTAATTTTTTGTTAAAAAAAATTAAATTTTTTAAAAAGTCATTTAATTTTGTAAAAAAATGTATAGAAATTTGATATTTTATTTTTCTTAATTTTGTGAATAATCAAAATTGTTCCTAATATTAAGTAAGATTAATATATCACAAATTTTAAAATATATCAATACAAAAGTTAAGATTCTTCTATATAACCGCATTCTTTATCTTCACAAACCAAAACATTTTTATCTTTTTGCTTTTTTTCATATAAGATTTTACCACATTTTGGACATTTTTTGTTAGTTGGTTTATTCCAACTTGCAAAATTACACTCAGGATAATTACTACATCCATAAAATATTTTTCCAGTTTTAGACCTTTTTATAACTATTTTGCTTCCACATAACGGACATAAAACATTAATTTCTTCAATTAAAGGTTTTGCATTTTTACATTCTGGATACCCTGGACAAGCCAAGAACTTCCCAAACTTACCTGATTTTACTACCATATTTCTACCACATTTTTCGCATTTTATATTAGTTTCTTCCACTTTTTCTTCCACTTTTATTTTGTCTAACTTTTCCTCTGCTAATTTTATTTTCTCCTTGAGAGGTTTATAGAATTCATCTACTATATCAATCCAATTTTGGTTACCACGTTCTATTTCATCTAATTTACTTTCCATTTCAGCTGTAAAATCTACGTCAACTATATCTGCAAAATATTCCTTTAAAAGTTCAGTAACTATTTCTCCTAGTTCAGTTGGTTTTAAATATTTCTTATCCCTTATTACATATTTTCTCTCTAAAATTGTACTTATTATTGGAGCATATGTACTCGGTCTTCCTATTCCATATTCTTCAAGAGCCTTTACTAAAGTTGCTTCAGTGTATCTTGAAGGAGGCTGAGTAAAATGTTGTTTAGGTTCAATTTTATCAAGCTGGAATACTTCCCCTTCTTCTATATCAGGAAGTATTTTATCCTGCTCTTCTTCATCAGTTTTATAAACACTCAAATATCCCGGAAATTTTAAAACACTGCCACTTGATTTGAAAATATATCCATTTGATTCAAATTCTATACTAATAGTATCAAATATAGCATCCGCCATCTGACTTGCAACAAATCTTTCCCATATTAGTTTATAAAGCCTATATTGATCATTATTCAAAGAATCCTTAACTTTTTCAGGTGTTCTCAAAACAGATGTAGGCCTTATGGCTTCATGGGCGTCTTGGGCTCCCCCTTTTGTTTTATAATTCCTATTTACCTGCGGCAAATAATTTTGACCAAAAGTATTTAATATAAAGTTTTTAGCCATATCTTTAGCTTCATCAGATATTCTAACAGAATCTGTCCTCATATATGTAATAAGCCCTACTGTCCCTTCCCCTTTAATATCTATACCTTCATAAAGCTGTTGCGCAATTTGCATAGTTTTCTTAGTTGTAAAATTTAACTTTTTATATGCCTCCTGCTGTAGTGTGGAAGTTGTAAAAGGCGGTAAAGGATTTTTTCTTCTCTCTTGATTTTTTACTTCTTTAACACGAAATATATCATTTATATCTTTTATAATCTGTTCCGCTTGAGACTCGTTTGAAATTTTTATTTTTTCTTCTCCCTTTGAGGCTAATTTTGCTTCAATAACTCTATTATCATTTTTTAAAATTGCAGTAATTGTCCAATATTCTTCTGGAATAAATTCCCTTATTTCCTTTTCTCTATCACATATTAACCTCACAGCTACAGACTGAACTCTACCTGCACTAAGTCCCCATTTTATTTTTTTCCACAACACCGGACTTATTTCATAACCTACAAGTCTATCTAATATCCTTCTTGCCTGTTGAGCATTTACTAGATTCATGTTTATATTTCTAGGATTCTTTATTGCATTTGTTACCGCATTTTTAGTTATCTCATGAAATTCAATTCTACACTTTTCATCCTGATCAATCCCTAATATATTAGCAAGATGCCATGATATAGCCTCTCCCTCTCTATCAGGGTCTGTAGCAATATATACCTTACTACATTTTTTGGCTTCCTTTTTTAGTTCTTCTATTAATTCTCCCTTACCCCTAATAGTTATATATTTAGGTTGATAATTATTTTCTATATCAACACCAAGTTGACTTTTTGGTAAATCTCTAATATGCCCCATAGATGCCTTTACTTTAAAATTTTTACCAAGAAACTTGCTTATAGTTTTTGCTTTAGCAGGTGACTCAACAATTACCAAAGCCTGCGCCATCCTATCCCCTCCAGCATTACACAAGTATATGTATTATAACAAAATATCTTACAAAATTCTATACTTTAATTATCATTTAACATTACATAATTTCCAAAACCTCTTTTTATTACACCTTTGCATTCAAGCTTGCCTAAAACTGATAAAACTTCACTAGTTGACATATTAGATTTTTCCACTATTTCTTCTACAGTTGCTGCACCTACCCTTAATATATTTATTATGTACAATTCTAATTCATTATAACCAATAAAATCCTTATCTTTCAAGCTAATTCCAAATTCCACTAAAATATCTTCTATATTAGATATTAACTTTGCCCCATCTTTAATTAAATTATTAGTTCCTACACTTGTTTGACTAAATATATTCCCAGGAATTGCAAAAACATCTTTACCTTGTTCTAGTGCTAATCTTGCAGTTATTAACGAACCACTTCTCTCTGTTGCTTCTACAACTAAAACATAGTCAGCAAGACCACTTATTATTCTATTTCTACGTGGAAAATTTTGAGGGAAAGGCTTAACATCAGGTAAAAACTCTGTTATTATGCAACCTTCTTTAATAATTCTATCTATTAATTCTTTATTACTAGAAGGATAGATATGTTTAAAACCGCTGCCTAAAATTCCAACAGTAATTCCTCCTGCATCTAAACACCCTAAATGAGCTGCTGTATCAATTCCTTTTGCTAAACCACTAATTATTTTTACACCATAATTGCTTAAATCTTTAGAAAACTTATATGCTACTGTTAAACCATAATTACTTGCTTTCCTTGAACCTACTATCGCTATACTTTTTTCAAAATCTACTAAATTTCCTTTAATAAATAATCCTACGGGAGGATCATGGATATATTTCAATTTATTTGGGTATTCTAATTCATTATATAATACTAACTTTATATCATTATCTTTAATAAAATCAATGATTTTATAAATCTTATCATCTTTTTTAAGTTCAACAAATTTTTTAGCTTCATAAATATTCATTCCTAAATTAATAAGGTCAAATTCATCCATATGATAAATACTGCATATATCATATCCTTTATCTAAAATACTTATTTTTATTTTCTCATTAACATTAACACCTATAAACCAAATTTTATAATATAGTTCTTGTTCCATAATATCACCTTTATCTCCATAACTTTCTATCAAGCATTCTATACTGAATCGCTTCTGCAATATGTTTCTCATTAATAATATCAGAATCTTCAATATCCGCAATAGTTCTTGCAACTTTAATTATTTTTACATATCCTCGTGAACTTAAATTCAAATTTTTAAATGCACTTTCAAGTAATCTATCAGCATCTTTACTCAACTTACAATATTTTTTAATATGCTTGCTTTTCATCTGAGAATTGGTAAAAATCCCATCTTCCTTAAATCTTTCACGTTGAATTTGCCTTGCTTTACAAACTCTATTTCTGATATCCGACGAAGACTCTTCATCTAAATTATTTCTTAACTCTTCATACCCAACAGGTTCAACAGAAATATGTATATCCAATCTATCTAACAATGGACCAGAAATTCTATTTAAATAATTTCTAATCTGATTTTCAGAACAATGACATTGTTTATATGGATATCCATAATAACCACAAGGACAAGGATTCATACTAGCAATAAGCATAAAACGAGCTGGATAACTTACTTTTCCTTTTACCCTAGATATTAAAACTTGCCCATCCTCTAAAGGTTGTCTTAAAGATTCTAAAACATCTCTTCTAAATTCTGGAAGTTCATCCATAAATAAAACTCCATTATGAGCTAAAGAAACCTCCCCAGGAAGTGGATTGCTTCCTCCACCAATAAAAGATGCATATGACACAGTGTGATGAGGACTTCTAAAAGGAGGAATAGTAATTAATTTTCCCTTCTCCTTTAGTAAACCAGCAACGCTATAAATTTTTGTAACTTCAATTGCTTCATCTATACTTAATTTAGGTAAAATAGTTGGAACCCTTTGAGCTATCATACTTTTTCCGCTTCCTGGAGGCCCTATCATCAAAACATTATGTCCTCCACTTACAGCTACTTCTATGGCTCTTTTTACAAATTTTTGTCCTTTAACTTCACTAAAGTCAAACTCATATACATTATCTTCTTCTTTTCTACTTTGTTTTACTAAAAATTCAGGATCAGAATTAGTATTAATTAAATCTACAACTTCATTCAAATTATTTACAGGATATATATATACATCATCTATAAAACTTACTTCTTCCCAATTTTCAAAAGGAATAAAAATTTTTTTGAATTTTTTTCTAGCCTCTAACACCATTGGTAAAACCCCTCTTACTCCTCTAATTTCTCCATTTAGAGACAACTCTCCAATAAATACCGTATCAATTGTTTTATGATATTCTATAATCTTCAAACAAGACAATATACCAACAGCTACTGCTAAATCAAGATGAGGCCCTTCTTTCTTTAAATCCGCAGGAGCAAAATTTACAATAATTTTACACGGTTCAAGTTCATAACCTGAATTTTTAATTGCAGACTTTACTCTTTCCTTTGATTCTTTAACAACTGTATCTGGAAGCCCAACCATGTTAAAAGATGGCAATCCACTTTGAATATCTACTTCTACTTCTACCAAAAAACCTTCTATTCCTAATAAAGATATAGTATAAATTTTACTTATCATACTAACCACCTCAAAAAATAATTATTACCTTTAAAATTGTATTTAAACCTTTTATTAAAAAATAAAAAAATCCTAAAAGTAAAGATACTTTTAGGATTTCCTATTCAAAAGCATTTTTAATTAAACATATGGACTTTACTTTTTGTTCTGCATCCAATAATACTTCTATTACATCAAATCTTACATATGAACTCAAAATTTTTTTCTGAGCTAAATATAAACTTGCTAATTTTTTTAACTTTATTTGTTTAAAACAATCAACAGCTTCTCTAGGATACCCAAGTTTAATACCTTTTCTTGTTTTAACTTCCACAAAAACTAAATATTTGCCGTCACGTGCTATAATATCTATTTCACCAAATTTTGTCCTAAAATTTCTTTTAATAATATAATAACCATTGTTTATTAAATATTTAACAGCAATTTGCTCTCCAATTTTTCCTAAATTGCTTTTACTATTCATATTATATCACCTAATATACCTTTTAAAAATGACTTTCTATGAATCTCACACGGACCATATTTTAATATAGACTCTATATGCTTTTTCGTTCCGTATCCTTTATTTTTTTCAAAATCATAATAAGGATATTTAGCCGAAATTTCTTTCATATATTTATCCCTTTCAACTTTTGCTATTATAGATGCTGCTCCTATTGAAACAGATAAATCATCTCCTTTAATAAGGGATAAATAGGGGATTCCCAAATCTAAATCTATTGCATCTATAAGCAAAAAATCAGGAAAAACTTTTAAACTATCTACCGCTCTTTTCATGGCAATTTTTGTTGCTTCAAGTATATTATATTTATCTATTTCCTCTACAGTAGCATACCCTATAGAAAAATCTATAGCTGTTTCCTGTATTTTTTTTGAAAGTTCTAATCTTGCCTTCTCAGTTAACTTTTTAGAATCCCTAATTCCTATTATAGGCTTTTTAATATCTAAAATAACAGCTGCTGCAAATACAGGACCGGCTAATGGTCCCCTACCAACTTCATCAACACCAGCTATATATTTGTATTTTTCACACAGTTGATTCTCATATTTACAACGCTCTTGGTATTCTCTTTCTAAATCCATTTTTATTTTTAACCTTCGTTCATATTTTTCAAAAAGTTTTATAACATTTTTTCGATTATCTTCTTTCATAATTTGTACTTTTAACTTTTCAATTTCATCTAAATTGTTACATTGAGCCAATATTTCCTCAATTTGTTTTAACTTCAACATCTGTTTCATCCCCATCCATATCTAAAGGTCTCTCTAAAGAAATTCTTCCTAATTTGGCATTTCTAAAATCTTCAAAAATAATATTAGCTGTTCTATATAAATCAACATCCCCACCTGAAACAATACAACCTCTTTTTCTTCCTATATCTTCCATGAGAAGATATGCATCATTTTTTATATCAACCTTATATCTTTCCTGTAAAATCTTTGGATTCGTATGTAACATTTCTTCTAAAAATTTAACACAAAGCTCAACAATATCTAATATTTCCTCCTTTATAGCTTTAACATAGGCCAAATGCAACGCTACTTTTTTATCTTGGAACTTAGGCCATAAAATACCTGGTGTATCTAATAATTCAAATTCTTTATTAACTTTAATCCACTGTTTATTTTTTGTAACTCCAGGCCTATCCCCTGTTTGAGCAGAAGACTTTTTTGATATTTTATTAATAAATGTTGATTTCCCGACATTGGGTATTCCTAATACCAAAGCTCTTATAGGCCTTCCTACTATCCCCCTTTTTTGAATTCTCTCTATTTTATCACTTAATAATTCTTTTATTAAGGGATATATCTTATTCATATTTTTTCCTGAAATACAATCTATATCAATAGCAATAATTCCTTTATTTTTGTAGTATTCTATCCATTCTTTAGTTATATTAGGATCTGCAAGATCAGATTTATTAAGCAAAATAATTTTTGGCTTATTTTGAATAAGCGTATCTACATCAGGGTTTTTACTACTTATAGGAACTCTTGCATCTAAAAGTTCTAAAACTACATCTATAAGCTTTATAGATTCAGATATTTGCTTTTTAGTTTTTACCATATGTCCAGGATACCATTGTATATTCATGTATATGCCTCCTTAATATAGGCTTAAATTCTATATATGTTTATTATAACCACAAATTAAACAAATTCAAGTAAAATTAAAAAAGAGACTGATAAACAGTCTCTTTACTCAATAATTTCTTTAACTTTAGTAGCAGCCTTACCAACTTTCTTTCTGAGATAGTAAAGCTTAGCTCTTCTTACTTTACCTCTTCTTACAACTTCAATCTTGTCAATAATTGGTGAATGAACAGGGAAAGTTCTTTCTACACCAACGCCATATGAAATTCTTCTTACAGTAAATGTTTCTCTTATACCACCGTTTTGTCTTTTTAATACAATACCTTCAAAAACTTGGATTCTTTCTCTGTTTCCTTCTTTTACCTTTACGTGAACCCTAACAGTATCACCAACATTAAAGTTTGGAAGGTCTGTTCTTAATTGTTCTTGTTCAATTGCTCTGATAATATCCATCATGTTCTTTCCCTCCTTCCCTCATAGACGTTCATAGCCCAAGCTAGAGGAACGCCCGTTTTCACACAAGGTTTATTATAACACACATGTTTTATTTTGACAATACAATAATTTATTTTTTTATTGTTTTATTAAATTACCCAACAGCTATTTTATTATTCTAAGTATAAATGTTCATTTTTTCTCCTCTTACAAAACCTACTAATCTTATATTTAATGTTTTTGCTAAGTCAATAGCCATATTGGTGGGAGCAGAATGAGAAATAACTAATGGTATTTTTGCCTTCGCTGCTTTTATTAACATATCAGATGAAATTCTACCCGTAATAAGCAGTGATTTATCTTGAAAATTTATATCATTTAATATCCCAAATCCAATAACTTTATCAACAGCGTTATGTCTTCCTATATCATCTACTCTAAATATGATATCATTATCACATAAAGCTGCGCTGTGAACTCCACCTGTTTGCTTAAACATATTTGATTCTTCATTAAATTTTTTCATTACTTTTAATATCGACTGATAATCCATTTCTACATTATGCTTTAATATATTTAACTGCTTTCTATAAATATAATCTATGTGTATACTTCCTTGTCCACACCCTGTAGTCAGTACACGCTTTATATTAATTTTTCCAATAGAACGATTTAAATTTATAAAAGCATTCTGCTTATTTATTATAATATCTTTAACATCTTCCTTTGTATCTATAATTCCATCAAAGAATAAAAATCCATAAATTAACTCCACAATGTTGGTTGGTAAACACATCAATGTAATATAAAACTCATTATTAATGAATATATTTATTGGATACTCAACAACCACTAAATCATTTAACTCTTCTACATTGTCTTTAAAGTATCTTTTAATTTTATAAAGCCTGATTCCTTCCATCCACTTCAACCCTTTCAAATCTACTTTTTATTATTTCAAGATCACTTAGGTAATTTAAATTAATAAACATCTCTAAATCAGTTGAAAAACTTCGCGCAACTTTTTCTTCTATTATGAAATAATTTGATTTGCTTATAATGTCAAAAAGCTTGTATTTACCATCCTCTAAACTTTTTTTAAACAAAGAAATCATATCTTTGGAATAAAAGGAATATAATGGTTCAACCCAATTTCCTTTTTGTGTTAAAATACAATCATATTTACTCTTTTCTAAAATACTATTCATGTAGTAAATATATTGTAAATTTAAAAATGGCATATCACATGCCATAACAAATAAATGTTTAGATTTTGAATTCAAGAGAGCTGTATAAATTCCGCCAGCTGGACCACATTCTTTATATTCGTCTTCAAAAACATTTTTATAATAAAATCTATTTTTATTATTAGTTATTAAAATAACTTCTTCAAAAGCTTCTGATAATTTTTCAATTATTATATCCAATAATAATCTACCATTTTGCTTAATCCTACATTTATCAAATCCCATCCTAGAACTTTTACCACCACACAATATAGCAGCTGTTCCTAAAAGTTTCATTGTATCCTCCTTTAATTATATAGGATGCAGTAATTACTGCATCCTATAATGTTTTGGATATATTTTCAGCCTTTGTTAAAGGTCGTTTATATAAATAGTAATATGAAAATCCTAGCATGATTCCTCCACCAATTATGTTGCCTAATGTTACAGGAACTATATTAGAAATAGCATGAATTATATCTACCTTTGCAAGCTTATCAAGATGTAATTGTAATGCTTCTGCATAAGCAGGATTTGACTTTGCTAATATACCTGCACTAAAATAAAACATATTAGCAACGCTGTGTTCAAATCCTGCTACAATAAATGCCATTATTGGAAACCAAATAACAAAAACCTTTGACACTATGTCTTTTGCAGCATATTGGGCCCATACTGCTAAGCAAACCAAAATATTGCATAGTATCCCACTAAAAAAAGCTGTTGAAAAATTAAGTCCTCCCTTATAAGCTGCAACTTTTATAAAATATCCCCCAAGTTTTCCACCATTTACATCAAACACTCCTGCTGCATAAGCTAAACAAGCAATAATAATTGATCCAATTATATTACCTAAATAAACAATCCCCCAGTTTCTTAAAACCCCTGAAAAAGGTATCTTACCATCCTTATATCCTACAAGCAATAAGGTATTACCCGTAAATAACTCTCCACCGCTTATTATTATCATCATAAGCCCTACTGGGAATATAACTCCTGCTATAAACTTTGAAAGTCCAAAGTTTTCTATGCTGTGAGCTGCAGCAGCCGATGCAATAGCACCAAGGGCTATATATGCACCCGCTAAAATTGCACCTAATAGCACAGTATTAAAGCTTCCTTTAGACTTTTTCACACCTACATTAATTGCTTCATCAACTAATTCTGGTGGTGTCAACATTCTTTTTTCCATACTATCATCCTTTCTTAGTTAATTTGTTTTATAACTTCAACCAACTTTAAATATTTTATGCTTTTTTTATCCTAACAGCACACACCTTTAATTCTGGTTCCTTTGTTACTTCATCATAAGCTGTATTTGTTAAAACATTAGCGCTACCATCAGCATAATGGAATGGCATAAATACTACACCTTCATTTACAACGTCTGTAATCTTTGCCTTAACTCTTACACTTCCCCTTCTTGAAGTAACCTCTACTAAATCTCCATCTGAAATTCCATATTTTTTTGCATCCATCGGATTTATCTCCACATAACTTTCTCCAGCAATCTTCATTAATCCTTCGTTTTTGCCAGTCATAGTCATTGTATGATAATGGTAAAGTATTCTACCTGTTGTCAATATAAATGGATATTCATCATCTGGCTGTTCTGCAGAAGTCCTATATTTTGTAGGCTTAAACAAACCTTTTCCTCTTGCAAACTTATCTTTATGAAGTATCTTTGTTCCTGGATGATCTTTAGTTGGACACGGCCACTGAATTCCTTCATTTTCTATTCTATCATAATCAATTCCTGCATATTGTGGTGTAACTTTAGCTAACTCATCAAATATATCCCTTGCACTTTTGTATGAACATTTATAGCCCATTCTATTCATAATATCAACAATTATTTCCCAATCTGCCTTAGACTGTCCTACATTATTTATGGCCTTTCTTACCCTTTGAACTCTCCTTTCAGTGTTTGTAAATGTTCCATCCTTTTCTGCAAAACTTGCGGCAGGTAATACAACATCAGCATACTGTGCAGTTTCTGTTAAAAATATATCTTGAACTACAAGGAATTCAAGCTTTTCAAGGGCTTCAATAACATGTTTTGTATCAGGATCTGATATGACAGGATTTTCCCCCATTATATAAAGTGCTTTAAGTTTTCCTTTAATAGCCTCATGGAACATTTCTGAAACAGTAAGCCCAGGTTTATCAGAAAGCTTAACTCCCCATGCTTTTTCAAACTTTTCAACATTTTCTTTTATATGAACCTTTTGATATCCTGGAAAAACATCTGGAAGTCCACCCATATCACAAGCACCTTGAACATTATTTTGTCCTCTTAATGGATTAACCCCACAGGATTCCTTTCCAAGTTTTCCACATAGCATTGCAAGATTTGCAATTGAATATACGTTTTCTGTTCCTGTAGCATGCTGAGTTACACCCATCGCATAAAGTATACATGCTTTATCAGCCTTTGCATAGATCCTTGCAGCTTCCCTAATTAAATCTGCTTTTACTCCCGTAATTACTTCAGCTTTTTCCGGAGTATAATCTTTAACAACTTCTTTTAATTCATCGTAGTTTTCACATCTTTCCTTGATAAATTCTTCATCTTGTAAATTTTCTTCAATTATTACATTCATCATAGCATTTAATAAAGCCACATTAGTTCCTGGTTTTAGCTGCATGAATACATCAGACAACTTTGCAAGTTCAATTTCTCTTGGGTCTGCTACTATAATTTTAGCTCCCTTATTTTTTGCTCTCTTTACAAATGTTCCTATAACTGGATGGTTTTCAGTAGTATTTGATCCGATTATAAATATTACTTCTGCATCCTCAATTTCTGCTATGCTATTAGTCATAGCACCACTTCCAAACGTAGTTGCAAGACCTGCAACTGTAGTGCTATGTCAGAGGCGAGCACAATGATCAATATTGTTTGTTCCAATCACCGCCCTCATAAACTTTTGCATTATATAATTTTCCTCATTAGTGCATCTTGCTGAAGTTAATCCTGCTATACTATCAGGTCCATATTTTTCTTTTATTTCAGTTAATCTTCCAATTATATAATCATATGCTTCTTCCCATGTAGCTTCTTCAAATTTGCCATTTTTCTTTATTAATGGTGTCTTTAATCTATCTTTGTGATTAATAAAGTTATATGCAAATCTTCCTTTCACACATAAAAGGCCTCTGTTAGGTTCACCAAAATAAGGCTCAACACCAACAACTTTATCATCTTTAACTAATAAGTATAACTGACATCCAACCCCGCAATATGAACAAGTTGTCCTAACCTTTTTAACTTCCCAAGTCCTATATTTCATCTTTTTCTTTGGCATAAGTGCACCTACTGGGCATACTGCAACGCAGTTTCCACAAGAAACACATGTAGAATTTGCTATACCCTTATCAAATGGAGTAGTAACATGGGTTTTGATACCTCTTTGAGCAAAACCAATTGCCCCTGTACATTGAAGCTCATTGCATACTCTTACACATTTACCACATAATATACATTTATTAGGATCACTGTAATAAAACTCATTAGATTCATCAACATCATATTCTTTTTTATTTGGTTTAAAAGTTGATCCTTTTATACCATATTTATAACATAAATCTTGAAGCTTACACTCCCCCGACTTTTCACAAGTTAAACAATCTAAAGGATGGTTTGCTAATATTAAATTTAATATTTCCTTCCTAGCATCAACAACCTTTTTGCTTTCAGTCCAAATAACCATTCCGTCTGTTACTGGTGTTGAACAAGCTGCCATCAAATTCCTTGCACCTTCAACTTCTACAACGCAAATTCTACATGTTCCACTTGGCTTTAATCTATCATCATGGCAAAATGTTGGTACTTCAACCCCTACTTCTTTACATGCTTCAAGTATAGTTAAACCTTTTTTAACTTCAAACTCACTTCCATTTATCTTTATTTTTAGCATCTAATCACCTCTTTTCTGTTTCGATCTTATATAATATTTCTTCTAATCCTAATGCTTTTGCCCAACTTACAGGCTCTAATTTCCCCTCAACTCTTATGTATGGTGTTTCTACATCATCAAGATATTTTAACTCATTTCCAATCTTTCCTTTTAAACATAGTGGCCTTCCTTCGCTAGGCGCCTTTGGAGTTACATAAACCGCTTTCCCATGCTTTCTAGCAACTTCAAATTTACATCCATAATCACAAAATGTACATGTAAATTCTTCTTTTGAAACCTCCCAATGCCTTGCTTTACCTGATGCTCTTTTATCTTTTAATGCTCCTACTGGGCATACTGCTACACACCTAAAACAAAAGGCACAGTCTGAATCTTCATAAGGTTTATCAAAAGCAGTTGTTACTTTTGTTTTAAATCCCCTATATGCAAATGTTAATACTTTTCTTCCTTCTACTTGTGCACATGTCCTTACACATTTACCACAAAGGATGCACTTGTTCATATCCCTTACTATATACGGATTTGAATCTTCCAATTCATAATTATGTCTCTCTCCATCTATTTGCCCAAATTTCACATCGTATCTATAAGCATATTCTTGAAGCTTGCACACACCGGCCTTTTCGCAGGTTAAGCAATCATTAGGATGATTTGCCAAAAGAAGTGCAAGTATTTCTTTTCTTGCTTTTATTACTTTTTCACTCTCTGTATAGACAACCATCCCTTCTTGAACTTGCGTTGCACATGCTGCCATAAGACTTTTTGCTCCTTCTACTTCAACCACACATATCCTGCATCCTCCATAAACCTCAAGCATTGGATCATAGCATAAAGTAGGGATATCTATTCCTAACTTCTGTGCTGCACCTAATATAGTAGTACCCGAAGCTACTCTAATCTTCTTTCCGTTTATAGTTAAGGTAATCATGTTACCACTCCTATCCCCTTACAATTGCTTTAAATGGACACTTTTCTATACATACTCCACATTTTATACACTTATTTTTGTCTATTACAAATGGTTCTTTTACCTTTCCGCTTATTGCGTTTGCTGGACAGTTTTTAGCACATATTCCGCAACCTTTGCACTTGTCTTGTAAAATCTTGTACTGTAGCAAGGCTTTACAAACACCTGCTGGACATCTCTTTTCCTTTACATGTGCTTCATATTCATGTCTAAAGTATTTTAATGTTGATAATACTGGGTTTGGTGCTGTCTGTCCAAGTCCGCATAATGATGCTGATTTTATAGTATATGCCAATGATTCAAGCCTTTGTAAATCTTCTTCTGTTCCCTTTCCTTCACAAATCTTTTCAAGTATCTCAAGAAGTCTCTTTGTTCCTTCTCTACATGGTGTACACTTTCCACAGGATTCATCGACCGTAAATTCAAGATAAAACCTTGCAACGTCTACCATACAAGTATCTTCGTCCATTACTATCATACCGCCTGATCCCATCATTGAACCTAAAGCTGTTAACGTATCAAAATCAATTGGCGTATCCAGATGTTCTGCTGGTATACATCCTCCTGATGGTCCTCCTGTTTGAACAGCTTTAAACTTCTTTCCGTTTGGTATTCCTCCACCTATTTCATATATAACTTCCCTTAATGTTATTCCCATCGGAACTTCAACAAGCCCTGTATTTGTTATCTTTCCACCAAGAGCAAATACCTTCGTCCCTTTGCTCTTTTCTGTTCCTATTGATGCAAACCATTCCGCTCCTTTTAATATAATCACAGGTATATTTGCAAATGTTTCAACGTTGTTAATAAGTGTTGGCTTACCCCAAAGTCCTGATTGCGCTGGGAATGGTGGCTTTGGATTTGGCATTCCTCTTTTCCCTTCTATCGAATTCATTAAAGCAGTTTCTTCTCCACACACGAATGCCCCTGCTCCAAGTCTTAATTCTATATCAAAATCAAATCCTGTCCCAAATATATTCTTTCCTAAAAGTCCATATTCCCTTGCCTGCTTTATAGCAACTTCTAATCTTTGAACTGCTATTGGATATTCTGCTCTAACGTATATATATCCCTGATTTGCTCCAATTGCATAACCTGCTATCGCCATGGCTTCTAAAACTGAATGTGGATCCCCTTCAAGTATAGATCTATCCATAAATGCCCCTGGGTCCCCTTCATCTGCGTTACAAATTACATATTTTTGATCTGCTTGTGATTTCGCTGTCAATTCCCATTTCAATCCTGTTGGGAATCCTCCACCTCCTCTACCCCTTAATCCTGACTTTTTAACTTCTTCTATAACTTCTTGAGGTGTCATAGTAGTTAATACTTTAGCAAGCGCCTTATATCCATCAAACGCAATATATTCATCTATGTTTTCTGGATCAATCACTCCACAATTTCTAAGAGCTACCCTATATTGTTTCTTATAAAAATCAATTTCATTTAATGATTTTATCCTTCCTTCATCGATTGACTCCTTATATAAAAGTCTTGTTACAACTCTACCTTTTACCAAATGCTCTGCAACTATTTCTTCTACATCCTCAACTTTTACTCTTGAATAAAAAGCTCCTTCTGGGTAAACAATAACTACAGGACCCAATTCACATAATCCAAAACATCCTGTCCTTACAATTTCTACTTCTTTTTCTATATCATGCTTTTTTACTTCTTCTTTAAACTTTTCTAATATCTTATTAGAATCAGATGATGTGCAACCTGTTCCACCACAAACCAAAACCTGTGAACGATAAAAAGCCATGCTTTTCCCTCCAATCATTCTTTTTCTACCTTGTAGTCATTTAATATTTTCCCTTGAACAACATGCAACGTGTATTCTTCAACAACTCTTCCATCTTTAACATGTTCTCTTACTACTCTTCTTGCCTTTTCAGCATCCATTTTTACGTATGTTACTTTTTCTTCTCCTGGTTTTATAACTTCTACGATTGGCTCCATTTTACAAAGTCCGATACATCCTGTTTGAGCAACTATAATATCAGTAAGACCTAATTTTTCAACTTCCTCCATTATGGCAAGAAGAACTGGCCTTGCACCCGCTGCTATTCCACATGTTGCCATACCTACAACTATCCTCGTTGTCGTTCTATCTTTTCTTTGATTAACCCTATCAAGCGTCCTTTTCCTTATTTCTTCTAATTCTTTTAATGTTTTCATATGATAAACCTCCTATTACTTTTGATATTCTTTTAAAATATTTGGAATATCATCCGGAATTAATCTTCCATAAACTTTTTCACCTATCATCATAACAGGAGCTAAACCACATGCTCCAAGACACCTTGTAGCTTCTAATGTAAATTTTCCATCCTGAGTTGTTTTTCCTACCTCTACATTTAACTCCTTAGATAATCTATCTAATATAGCTTGGGCACCTTTGACATAGCATGCTGTCCCCAGACATACTCTTATTATATGTTCTCCTTTAGGCTCAAGGGTAAATTGAGAATAAAAAGTAGAAACACCATATACTTCAGCCATAGGAACCTTTAATTCTTTAGATATAAACTCCTGAATATCATAGCTTAGACATCCAAATATCTCCTGAGCTTTTTGTAAAACAGGCATTAAAGCTCCTTTGTCATTTCTTTTTTCTTGTATGAATTTTCTTAATTCTTCAAATTTACTTTGCTCATCACAATAACACATAATTTCACCCCTTTGTTATTTTTTTAACACAAACACCCAGTTAAATTTTAACATAGTAATTAATTCAAGATCAATACCATTTATTTGAAATTATGGTTATCTGTTATGATAATGCAACATTTTGTATTTGAATCTTACTAAAATCCCTTAAAAATTAATAAAGGCAGGCATTTAAAGGCTTGCCTGCCTTAACCATTGAAATGTAGTCTACTTTTCTTCAAGCTCTTTTTTAATTTCGTCTAACATTTTTTTATCTTCTTTTGTCAATAAAGCTTTATTTAATAAATCTGGTCTTTTAAGGTATGTAATTTTTAAAGACTGATATCTTCTCCATTTTTCAATCTCTTTATGATTTCCAGAAAGTAAAACATCTGGAACTTTCATTCCCCTAAACTCTCTAGGTCTTGTATATTGAGGATACTCTAAAAGCCCATTATAAAACGATTCTTCTTCATAGCTTATGTTTGTAGATAATACGCCAGGTACTAATCTTGCAACTGAATCTATAATTACCATGCTAGCAAGTTCTCCGCCTGTTAATACAAAATCACCTATAGAATATTCAAAATCAACAATAGGCATTATCCTCTCATCTATTCCTTCATAATGTCCGCAAATTAGCATTATATGTTTCATATTAGAAAGCTTTTTAGCATCTTCTTGATCATATCTTTTACCCCTTGGTGTAAGTAAAATGGTATGAGGCTTATATCCATATAACTTAATTAAATAATCAACGCAGTTATAAATAGGCTCTACCTGCATTACCATTCCTGCTCCTCCACCATAAGGGTAATCATCAACTTTTTTGTGTTTATCTGTTGAAAAATCTCTTATATTATGAACATTGATTTCTATTATTTTCTGTTCTCTAGCTCTTCCAATTATACTATAATTAAAAACATTAAACATTTCTGGAAATAAAGTTAATACATCAAATTTCATATCAATCCCTCTAAAAGTTTTATTTTCATTATAGCATTTTCAATATCAACTTCTTTAACAACGTCTTTAATAGCAGGAATTAATATAATTTTTCCATTTTCAAGTTTTATTTCATATACATCATTGCTACCTGTAGAAAAAACAGAAATAATAGTTCCTAATTTTTGATTAGAATCTATATCATAAACCGTCATTCCTATTAAGTCTGCAACAAAATAGGTATCTTCTGGAAGTTTTACAGCATTTTCTCTATCTATATAAATAAAAATATTTTTTAATTTTTCTGCTGTATTCATATCATTAATACCCTCTAATTTCAAAATAACTAAATTTTTAAAATACTTGACTCCTTCAACATTTACTTTTTCAAATTCTTCACCCTTTTTAAAAAATACAAAATTTAAATCATCAAATCTTTTTGGATCATCAGTTAAAGGATATACTTTTACTTCTCCTTTTATACCATGGGTATTAATTATTTGGCCAATTTTTAAATATCGAACCATGTCAATCACCCTTTTTTATATAGTTAAAAAGAGTTAGGAATACCCTAACTCTTTATATTATTTCCACAATAACTCTTTTATTTGCTTTTGTTGCTGCAGCTTTTACTACAGTCCTAATAGCTCTTGCAATTCTACCTTGTTTTCCTATAACTTTTCCCATATCTTCTGGTGCAACTTTTAATTCTATAATAACTGACTGTTCACCACAAATTTCATTAACTACAACAGCATCTGGATTGTCTACAAGAGCTTTGGCTATTACTTCTACAAGCTCTTTCATAAAAAAGCACCCCTTTTATTCAATGATGCCTGCCTTCTTTAATAAGCTTCTTACAGTATCTGTTGGCTGAGCACCATTTGAAAGCCACTTCTTAGCTTTTTCTACATCAATTTTTACATCTGCTGGTTCTGTTGTTGGATTGTAGTATCCAATTTCTTCTATAAATCTACCATCTCTTGGTGATCTTGAATCTGCAACAACAATTCTGTAAAAAGGATTCTTTTTAGCTCCCATTCTTCTTAATCTGATTTTTACTGCCATAATTTCACCTCCTTAGAATATTACAAAATTTATTTAAAGAAAGGAAATTTAAATTTCCCTTTTTTCATGTGTTTTTGAATATCTGAAAATTGTTTTATCATTTTTCTTGCCTGCTCAAAATTATTTAAAAGCTTATTAACATCTTGAATAGAAGTTCCTGAACCTTTAGCAATCCTTTTTTTTCTGCTTGAACTTATTATTGAAGGGTTCCTTCTTTCTTCTTTTGTCATGGACTTTATAATCGCTTCAATTTTGACCATTTCTCTCTCATTTTCTTCAAAATCTATATCATTAAGTTTACTTACATCAATGCCTGGAATCATCCTTATTAAATCCTTCAAAGACCCTAACTTCTTCATCTGTTGCATTTGTTCTAAAAAGTCTTCTAAAGTAAACTCTTGTTTTTCAAGCTTTTGTTGCATTTCTAGTGCTTTCTTTTCATCAATTGCTTGCTGAGCTTTCTCAATAAGTGTTAAAATATCTCCCATTCCTAGAATTCTTGAAGCCATCCTATCTGGATAAAAAATTTCAAGGTCTGATAATTTTTCTCCAATACCTACAAACTTTATAGGCTTACCAGTAATAGCTTTAACTGAAAGAGCAGCCCCTCCTCTTGTGTCTCCATCTAGCTTTGTAAGAATAACTCCAGTAATATCAAGCCTTTGATTAAAACTTTCTGCCACATTTACAGCATCTTGGCCAGTCATTGCATCAACAACAAGCAAAATCTCATTAGGTTCAACTTCTTTTTTTATACTCTCAAGTTCTAACATCAAATCTTCATCTACGTGAAGCCTTCCTGCAGTATCTATTATAACTATATCTCTTGCATTCTTTTTAGCATACTCAATTGAAGCCTTTGCAATATCAATAGGACTAATTTTATCTCCTAAAGCAAAAACAGGAATATCAATCTGTCCACCTAATATTTGAAGTTGTTTAATAGCTGCAGGTCTATATACATCGGCAGCTACTAAAAGAGGGTGTTTATTATTTCTTTTAAAATGCAAAGCTAATTTGGCTGCCATAGTTGTCTTTCCTGCACCTTGTAAACCTACAAGCATAATAACTGTTGGAGGCTTAGGTGAAATATTTATCTTACTTTCCTTTGCCCCCATCAAATTAACAAGCTCTTCATGAACAATTTTTATAACATGCTGTCCTGGAGTTAAACTTTCCATTACTTCTTGACCTATAGCTCTTTCAGTAACACTATTTACAAAATCTTTAACTACTTTATAGTTTACATCAGCTTCAAGAAGGGCTAATTTCACTTCTCTCATAGCTTCTTTTACATCTTTTTCAGTTAACTTGCCTTTACCTCTTAACTTTCTAAAAGTTTCCTGCAATTTTTGGGTTAAACCCTCAAAAGCCATATAAAGCCCTCCTAAATTATGCTTCAATCAACTCATCTATCATTTTAATTATTTCATCTAAATCTTTATATTGCTTTTTTATTAACATATTTTTTATTTCAATGAGCTTTTGCCTTTGTTTTAAAAATTTATCTACCAACCCTAATTCCTTTTCATAGTCTAATAATATTTTCTCGCTTCTTTTTATAATATCGTGAACTGCTTGCCTTGAAATATTCATAAGCTCAGATATCTCACTTAACGACATATCTTCTTCGTAATGATAAGACATTATAGTCCTTTGCTTCTCTGTAAGCAAATTACCATAAAAATCTAAAAGCATAGCAATAAAACTTAATTTATCCATAACCTATCATCCTTTATTATACTAACAAAAACTTTTTATGGTGTCAAGTATTTTTACTTAACAGTTTCAAAAAGAGCTTCTACAAACATTTCTGGATCAAATTCTTGTAAGTCATCAATGCCTTCCCCTACCCCAATCATCTTTACAGGTATATTTAACTCATTGCTAATTCCAATTACTATGCCACCTTTAGCTGTTCCATCAAGTTTTGTCAATACTATACCATTAACATCACTTACTTCTAAAAACTCCTTTGCTTGAAATAAAGCATTTTGTCCTGTAGTAGCATCAAGAACTAACAAAGTCTCCTTATAAAAATTACTTCCTTCCTTTTCTATTACTCTATTTATTTTTCTTAATTCTTCCATAAGATTTCTCTTATTATGCAATCTTCCAGCAGTATCACATATTAAAATATCTACTTTTCTTGATTTTGCAGCCTGAATAGCATCAAAAATTACTGCAGCTGGATCTGACCCTTCAGATTGCTTTATTATCTCCACACCTACCCTCTGAGACCATACTTCAAGCTGATCAATAGCTGCTGCTCTAAAGGTATCTCCTGCAGCAAGTAAAACCTTATATCCCTTATTTTTAAAATAATATGCTAATTTTCCAATACTCGTTGTTTTTCCTACACCATTTACTCCAACTACCATAAAGACAGCAGGTAAAAAACTAGGCATTATGGATAAATTTTTATCTTTTTTCATAATATCTAATATTATATTTTTTAACTCTTCTTTAGCCTTATCAGGCGTAGAAATTTTTTTATCTTTTATATTTTTTCTTAAGGTCTCAATTATATGTTGTGTAGTCTTTACTCCTACATCTGACATTATAAGCGCTTCTTCAAGCTCTTCATAAAATTCTTCGTCTATTTGTGTTGTAAAACTAAATATAGCCTCAACTTTTTGAGTTAAATTATCTCTAGTCTTTGCTAAACTTTCTTTTAATTTTTCAAACCAACCCATAATTAAGCCTCCTTTAATTTTAATGAAAGAACTTTTGAAACCCCTTTTTCCTCCATAGTAACACCATACAACACATCGGCTACACTCATAGAACCTTTTCTATGAGTGATTAATATAAATTGAGTTTTACTAGAATAATTTTTTAAATAATTTGCAAATCTAAATACATTTGCATCATCTAATGCTGCTTCAATTTCATCTAGAACACAAAACGGAGTAGGTTTAAATTTCAATAAAGCAAAGATCAAAGCTATAGCTGATAACCCTTTTTCTCCACCAGATAAAAGAGATATATTTTGTAATTTTTTACCTGGTGGTTGAACAATTATCTCTATACCTGATTCTAATACATTTTCTCCATCTATTCTTAAGTCAGCATATCCTCCGCCAAACAATTCTTTAAAAGTTTCATTAAAATAGTTACGAATAGTTGCAAAATTAGTTTCAAATTGTATTTTCATTTTTTCCGTTATATCTTTAATTATATCTAAAAGCGACTGTTCTGCACTAATTAAATCTTCCCTTTGTTCTTTTAGAAACTCATATCTTTCTTTTACCTTTTTGAGCTCTTCAATAGCTCCTAAATTAACATCACCAAGTTCTTTTATTCTACTCTTTAAACTGTTTATTTTCTTGTTAGAATCTGAATTATTAAAATTATCCATTTTATACTTCTGAGCCTGAGGAATTGTAAGCTCATATTCATCCCAAAGTTTTTGATTTAATAATCCTATCTCCGATTCTTGTTTTGATTGCGTCATTTCCAATTTGTGAATTACACTTGTTAAATCAGATATATTTTTATTAACCTTATTAATTTCATCTTCCAAACTCATTATTTCTGTTGATAATAAATTCTTTTTATTGTAATATTCATTTTCTTTCTTTTTGTTGTTCTCTAAATCTTTTATAAGATATTCTAATTTTTGTTTTTTAATGCTTATATTATCTTCTACTTCAACAATTTTATTATTTATATCATTAAGGTAAGATTCAATCTCGGCCTTTTTATTTTCAAGCTTATCCTGCTGAAGATGTGCTTCTTTTATTTTGGAATTTAAAACATCACATTCCTTTTTTAACTCCGCATAAATAACCTTCTCTGACGTCAATTTTGAACTTATATTTTCTTTTGAAGCTTCAAACTCAAAATATATTTTATTTAATTCTTCTAATTGTCTTTCTAGTTCTAATTTCTTATTTTGTTTATTATTTAATTCACTTAGATATAAACATTCATCATTTTTTACCTTTTCTAATTCGTTTAGTACATGTTCTATCTCTAATTTAGAATCATTAATTTCTATATCTATTTCTTTTAGCTTATTCTTTATATTTTTCATTTCATTATTCAATGTTGACATATTGATATTAGCCAAATTAATTTGAGATGATAATTTCTCTAAGCTAATTTCAATTTCCCTTTTATCTTGATATTTTTTATTCAAGTTATTTTCAATATCCTTTAATTTTATATTAAGAGCTTCCATATCATCCTTTAATTTAATAATCTCATTTTTTCTTTTGAAAATACCTATATTTTTACTGCTTAATCCTCCAGTTAAGGAACCTCCTGGATTAACAATTTCTCCATCTAACGTTACAATTTTAAAATTAAAATCAGTTTTTTTAGCAAGTTCTATAGCATCGTCAATAGTTTTACAAATTAATGTTCTTCCTAAAAGGTTTGCAACTATATTTTTATAAATAGGATCAAAAGTTACTAATTCAGCTGCAATTCCTATAAATCCATCAAATTTTTCAAACTGTTTTTTATCTATATCTGCTTTTCCTTTAACGGTGCTTATTGGAAGAAAAGTAGCTCTACCAAGCTTATTGTTCTTTAAATAATCTATCATTACCTTTGCTAGCTCTTCATCCTTAACAACTATATTCTGAAAAGCCGAACCTAAAGCTGATTCAATAGCAACTTCATAACCATTAGGAACATTTAAAATATCTGAAACAGTTCCTAAAAAACCTTTCTCATTTTTATATTCATTTATTAACGATTTTACTGCTTTATTATAACCTTCAAGTTCTTTTTCCATCTCTAACAACATATTTAATTTGGCTTCGTTAGTTCTTAAAGTTTGCTTTATTTCAACCAATTTTAAATCTAAGTCTTTAATCTCTTTTTCAATAGATAATTTTAGTTTATTTAAATTATTTATTTCATTTTTTAAATTTCCTATTTTTAATACCAATTCCTTTTGTTCTTTTTCTTTGTCAGTTAAATATGAAATTATTTCACTTTTTTTACCTTCTTTGGATTCAAGCATTTGAATTAAATTATCATATTGTTTCTTTAAACTTTCCTTTATAAAATTTAAAGAACTAAACTTATTTTTTAATTCCGAAATATTATTTAGAATCTCTAATAATTCATTTTTCTTATCTTCAATCAATTTTTCCTTAGACTTAAACTCTTGAATATGTTCTGACAATTGTGCTTCTATATTTTTTATCAATTCCTGTTGATCTATTATTTTTTTATCAATATGTTCCTTTTCTTTTAAAAGCTTACAAAGCTTGTCATTCTCTATTTCAATAGTTGATTTTAAGGAAGCTAACTCAGATTCCAACCTGTTCTTTTCATTTATATAATTTTCCCTTCGCTCTAAAAAAAGCTCTATATCTGAAGAAGCTTTTTGTATATTTTTCTCAAGCTCATAACTTAAGTTTGTAGTTTTATCATATTGTTCTTGAATAGAAGCTAATTCATTTTTTTTATGATAAATTCTAGAATTTAAATTTTCTTTATTTATTTCTAATGCATTTAATTCATTCACCTTATTCTCTATTTCTCTTAAGGTTACATCTAGTTTTTGTTTTATTATATCATAGTTATATAAAATAGAATTTATCTCCATAAATTTTAACTCATCTTTTAATTTTAAATATTCTTCAGCCTTTCTGGCTTGAGTCTCCAATGGTTCTATTTGTAATTCTAACTCGGAAATAATATCATTAATTCTTGTTAAATTCTGTCTTGTATTTTCTAATTTTCTTTCCGCTTCAATCTTTCTATTTTTAAACTTTGTAATTCCCGTTGCCTCTTCAAAAACTAACCTTCTATCCTCAGGCTTTGAACTTAAAATTTCCTCCACCTTTCCTTGTCCAATTATCGAATAACCATCTACACCTATTCCTGTATCCATTAATAATTCATATATATCCTTCAATCTACATGCAGTATTATTTATTAAGTATTCACTTTCACCAGATCTATATAATCTCCTTGTAATTTTAACTTCGTTATATTCTATAGGTAAAATATTATCACTATTATCAATAATCAAAGAAACCTCTGCAAAATTTAAAGGCCTCCTATTTTCAGTTCCAGAAAAAATAACATCCTCCATTTTTGATCCTCTTAAAGTTTTAGCACTTTGCTCTCCTAATACCCACCTTATAGCATCACATATGTTGCTTTTTCCACTTCCATTTGGACCAACAATAGCTGTAATTCCTTTCGTAAATTCAACTTCTACTTTATCAGCAAAAGATTTAAATCCTTTTATCTCGATGCTTTTTAAATACAAGCTACATCACCTCAGGCATATTTTAAAGGGATTTACCCTTTTAGGATAAATCCCATAATAACACTTTATATAGTATAGCATTGTTTATAATACAAATCAATGTTAATAGAATAAAATAGACCTGCTAAGCAGGTCCTTATCTTGGCTGAACTATAAACTTAATTGCTGTTCTTTCTTCTCCATTTATTTCCACTTCAGAAAAGGCCGGAATAACTACAAGATCTATTCCATTTGGAGCAACATATCCTCTTGTTATTGCTATAGCTTTAACAGCTTGATTTACTGCTCCAGCTCCTATTGCTTGAATTTCAGCTACCGATCTTTCCCTTAATACTGCAGCAAGAGCACCAGCAACAGCTTTAGGTTGTGATTGAGATGATACCTTCAAAACTTCCATGACTATTCCTCCTTTTCATTTTCTTAACTACTTTTATATATTCTATAACAATTTAAAAAATCCTTCCTTAAACTACTATATTAGCATAATCTTTTATTGACATTTTTCTACTTAAATCACCTTCAACCACAACCTCTAAATCATTTAATGTATTATCAATTTTTACAACGAGCTTCTTATTCTTTAATTTTTTTAACATATTACTAAAATAAAATTTCTTGTTAGAATATAGTTTTGAAATACTTTTGCCATTGACCTTAATCAAAATATCCTTTTGTTGTTCAAAATTCTGCTTTAAAATATATTCAATCATATCGCACATTATCGCTGATTCTACTAACTCTCTAAACGCAGGATGAAAAGGACCTGCAACAACATCTTTACCTAAAGCAATACCTTCGCTTGCTTGTAAACCTATCCTTATAATCTTAATATCATTCTTAATAAATATTAAATAAACCTTTTTAGTTATATGAATTGCTTCATCAATAGTTAAAGGAATATATTTACCTTTTCTATACATATGTTCCATTTCAGTGTCTTTTATAACAACTGCTGGATAGATTCTGACAAAATCTGGTTTTAAATCTACGATCTTTCTAGCTGTTTGTATATCTTTTTCTTCACTATCCTTTGGAAGTCCTATCATCATTTGCAATCCCAATTTAAAACCATATTTTTTAATTAAACTTACAGCATTGTAAACATCATAAGATGTATGTCCTCTTTCAGCGGCAACCAACACATCATCATCTAAAGACTGTACTCCTAATTCTATAGTTCTAACATTATGTTTTTTTAAATTGTCAAGTATAAATTCATTTATATAATCTGGTCTTGTGGATAGTCTTATAGAATGTATTTTACCTTCCTTTAACAATTTATTAGCTGCACTTAAAAGTTCATTTTGGTAATTCATAGGAATACCAGTAAAACTTCCACCATAAAACGAAATTTCAATTATAGAACGTTCTCGTTGCATAGTTTTTAAATACTCTTCTGCTCTTTCAATCACATATTTATAATCAATAATCTCGTTGTTTCCAGTAATTTTTTTTTGGTTACAGAATATACAATCATGAGGACAACCAACATGCGGAACAAAAATAGGTATTATATAATGCCTAATCATCTACATCTACTCCCAACTTAACTAACGCATTTTTAGCCGCCATTTGTTCAGCTTCTTTTTTGCTTTTTCCTTGACCATGCCCATAATTTATATTATCTAAAAAAACTTCAACCTCAAAAGTTTTATCATGATCAGGCCCCCACTCATTTGTAACATTGTATTTTATAGTTGCAGTTAAGTTCTTTTGAACATATTCTTGAAGTTTTGACTTAAAATCAATATATTCTTTTCTTCTAGCTATTAACTCTATTTTATCTTTTAAATTTTTTAAAACAAAATCCTTAGCTTTATCATACCCTTTATCTAAATAAATAGCTGCTATAAGGGCTTCTGTAGCATCAGCTAGAAGAGAATCTTTATTCCTACCTCCAGTTAGCTCTTCTCCCTTTCCTATTCTTATATACCTATCAATACAAATATTTCTTGCTAACTCTGCCAGAGATGTTTCACATACAACACTTGCTCTTAACCTACTTAGTTTTCCTTCCTGTTTATATTTAAACTTCTTAAATAAATATTCACTAATAATAAGCCCAAGAACTGAATCCCCAAGAAATTCTAATCTCTCATTATGTTCATTATATTTTAGACCATTTTCATTTGCATATGAACTATGAGTCAATGCTTTATCTAATAATTCTTTATCATTAAATTTAACTTTAATTATTTTTTCAAACTCTTCAAGTTGCTTACGTCTTATACTATCCATAAGAACCTCCATTAAAATTTAAAGCCCCGAAAAAATCGGGACTATTTTATATATCTGTATGCTCTTTTATGTAATCTACTACATCACCAACAGTTTGTAATTTTTCTGCATCTTCATCTGGTATTTCTAAATCAAAATCTTCTTCAAGAGCCATTATAAGCTCAACTATATCTAATGAATCTGCTCCTAAATCATCAATAAAGTGTGAATCCATTGTAATGTCATCTGGATCTACACCCAAAATATCTGAAATTCTTTCCTTTATTTTTTCAAATATCATTATTTTCACCTCCCTTCAATAAGCCCATCTATATAATATTATATAACCTAAAATGCGTCAATAAAAATTAATAAATTTTTTCTTACTCAATTATTTATTACCAATTTTATAAAATTTTACTCTAAAATATTCATATTTTTTATTTCTTGAGAAATTATCTCAACAACATTACCATTTATACAATTTACAGCTTGTTTCACAGCATTTTTTATAGCTTTTGCATTTGAACTTCCATGAGCTTTAATCAATACATTTTTAACTCCTAAAAGAATTGCTCCACCATATTCTGTATAATCAAAGTCAGTTTTAAATTTTTTAAAAACAGGTTTTAAAAGAAAACCACCTAATTTATTTAAAAAAGATGAATATATTTCTCTTTTTAATACATCAAAAATAGTTTGTGCTACTCCTTCATAAAGTTTCAATATAACATTTCCTACAAATCCATCTGCTAAAACAATATCACATTCTCCTTTTGGGATATCTCTTGGTTCAATGTTACCAATAAAATTTAGTTCACTTTGTTTTAGCAATGCATAACTTTGCTTTACAAATTCCGTTCCTTTCTCCTCTTCAACGCCAATATTAACAAGCCCTACTTTAGGATTTTGTTTTCCTAAAACTTTCTTTGAATAAACATCACCCATAATCGCAAACTGTAAAATATTTCTTGGCTTACATTCTGCATTAGCACCTGCATCTAAAAGCATAAAATTCCCCTTCTCTCCAGGAATTATTGGTGCTAAACATGGTCTGTCAATACCATCTATCCTACCTACTATAAACAAGCCTCCTGCTAACAAAGCACCTGTGCTTCCAGCTGATATAAAAGCATCAGCATATCCTTCTTTTAACATTTTTAATCCAACTACCATAGATGAATGCTTTTTTCTTCTTATTGCCATAGTTGGAGATTCATCGTTAGTTATAATTTCAGAGGCATGAACTATAGTTACTTTATTTTTATCTTTTATTTGATATTTTTCTACTTCACTTTTTATTTTAACCTCATCTCCAACTAATATAATGTCAACTCCAAATTCATTTACAGCCATAATAGCACCTTTTATAATTTCCTCAGGTGCATTATCGCCACCCATTACATCTATGACTATTTTCATAATATATCCTCCTTTTAAATATTTAAAAGACAAAAGCACACCTTTCGGTGTGCTAAAATACAATTACTTTTCAATTACTACTCTGTCCTTGTAATATCCACAAGTAGGACATACCCTATGAGCTAGTTTCATTTCATGACATTGTGGACATTCTACCATTCCTGGCATTGCTAACTTCCAAGTTTGTGCTCTTCTTTTATCTCTTCTTGATTTTGAATGTCTTCTGGCTGGATTACCCATAGTTGCACCTCCTCACTCACCTTTAAAGAACGATTTTAATGCTTCAAGCCTTGGATCAATTGCATCTTTTAAACAATCACATTGACCTTCATTTAAATCAAGGCCACATTCAGGACATAATCCTTTACAATCCTCTTTACATAAAACTTTTAGTGGATAGGACAGAATTACATTATCAACTATCATATCTTCAAGATCAATTCTGTCCTCTAACATTGGATATATATCTTCCCCCTGCTTTTTAGAAAATCTTTCTTCAAAATTAATATTCAGAGGGTAGTCAACACTCTTTAAACACCTAGCACAAAACGATTTTATAGATGTTTCTATAGAACCTTTTACAATTATATCTTCTCCATCCAAAGTAGCTTTACCTTTTACAATTAAAGGAGAAATTAATTTAACTTCAAAATCATCTCTTTTTAACATATCCCTGTTTATTTCTAAACTAAATTCTTTTTCATCTGTTTTCTTTTTAATCAAATCCGTTATATCTAAAAACATATGCTCACCTCAAATAATAAACAACTAACATTCATTATATAAGCTTACTTAAAATATGTCAAGGCTATAGAATAATTATTTTAAATTATCTACTATTTCCTTTGTATCTCTTGCTATCATTAACTCTTCGTTTGTTGGAATTAAAAATACTTTAACCTTTGAATCTGACGCAGAAACTTCTGTTATTTTTCCTCTTACATTATTCTTTTCAGGATCTATCTTAACTCCTAAAAACTCTAATCCTTTGCATATTTCATATCTACATTCTGGTGAATTTTCTCCAAGCCCAGCAGTAAATACAATAGCATCTACTCCACCCATTGCAGCTGCATATGCACCTATGTATTTCTTAACTCTATAATAGAACATATCAAGAGCTAATTGAGCTCTTTCATTTCCATTTGCTGCTGCTTGTTCTATATCTCTAAAATCACTGCTAACTCCTGATATTCCAAGAACTCCTGACTTTTTATTTAATAAGTTATTTACTTCCTTTGCAGTTAAATTTTCAGCTTCTTGAAGATATGTAACAATTGCAGGATCAATATCTCCACTTCTTGTTCCCATTATTAATCCTTCAAGTGGGGTAAATCCCATTGATGTATCTACTGATTTACCACCATCAACAGCTGCAACAGATGCACCATTTCCTAGATGGCATGTTATTATCTTACAATCTTTTATATCCTTTCCTAATAAGTCTGCTGCAATTTTGCTAACATATCTATGGGATGTTCCGTGGAATCCATATCTTCTTATACCATGCTTTTCATACAATTCATATGGTAAAGCATACATATAAGCATATTTGGGCATAGTTTGATGGAATGCAGTATCAAATACTCCAACCATCGGAACATTTGGCATTAATTCTTTACATGCATAAATACCTATTAAGTTTGGTGGATTGTGTAATGGAGCCAAATGTGACATTTCTTCAAGAGTTTTTAAAACATCCTCATCTATTAAAACAGACTTTGCATATTTTTCTCCACCATGAACCACTCTATGTCCTACAGCTGAAATTTCACTCATATCTTTTATTACACCATATTCTGGATGAGTAAGAGCTTCAAGCACTAATTTTACAGCTGTCTTATGATCTGGCATTGGATGTTCAATAACTATTTTATCCTTTCCTTCTGGTCTATGATTTAAAACTGAACCTTCAAGTCCTATCCTTTCTGCTAACCCCTTTGCTAAAACTGTTTCATTTTCCATGTTAATTAATTGATACTTTAAAGATGAACTTCCGCAATTGATAACTAGAATATTCATAGTTATACCCCTTTCTTTAGTTTTCTTGTGCTTGAACAGCCGTAATGGCTACAACATTTACTATATCTTCAACACTGCAACCTCTTGATAAATCATTAACAGGTGCAGCAAATCCTTGGCAAATAGGACCTATAGCTTCAGCGTTAGCTAATCTTTGAACTAATTTGTATCCTATATTTCCTGCTTGTAAATCTGGGAATATTAATACATTTGCTTTGCCAGCAACAGGACTTCCAGGAGCCTTTAATTCTGCAACCTTTGGAACTATTGCAGCATCAAGTTGTAATTCCCCATCAATCATTATATCTGGAGCCATTTCCTTTGCTATTCTTGTTGCTTCTATAACTTTATCAACTAATTCATGTTTTGCACTTCCTTTAGTTGAGAATGAAAGCATAGCAACCCTTGGCTCAATTCCGCATAAAGCTTTTGCATTCTTGGCACTAGCAATTGCTATTGAAGCAAGCTCTTCTGCAGTTGGGTTTGGATTTACGGCACAATCTGCAAAAATAAACAAACCATTTTCACCTAAATTTTTATTTGGAACTTCCATTATAAAAAAGCTTGATACTATCGACATACCTGGAGCTGTTTTAATAATTTGCATAGCTGGTCTTAAAAGATCACCAGTTGAGTGAATAGCTCCTGAAACCATTCCATCTGCATCTTTCATTTTAACCATCATAGTTCCAAAATACATTTCATCTTTTACAGTTTCTAATGCTTTTTCAGGAGTCATTCCCTTATTTTTTCTTATTTCATAAAGCTGATTAGCATAAAACTCAAGTTTATCGCTTTTTAAAGGATTGATTATTCTTATACCTTCTAATGAAACTCCTTCTTTGCTAGCTACATCAGCAATCTTTTCTTCATCACCAAGTAAAATCAAATCTGCAATTCCTTCTTTAGTAATTATTTCAGCAGCTTTAAGTGTCCTTATTTCTGATCCTTCTGGTAAAACTATTGTTTTTTTATTAGCTTTAGCCTTAGCTTTTATTTTTTCCATTAAGGACATAATATTAACCCCTTTCTTAAATTTAATAAAATATTGCTTACATCTTACATATTATATTATATAATAATTATGTCAATATCAAAATATCAATATCCATAAAAAAGTATACTATTTTTTCAAAAAACATAAGATTTAAGGTGATATAAATGAATATTGCAGGAATAATAGTAGAGTATAATCCTCTTCATAACGGACACATATATCATATTGAACAAACAAAAAAAATTACAAATTGTGACTATTTAATAGCTATTATGAGTGGAAATTTTGTTCAAAGAGGCGAGCCTGCAATAATAAACAAGTGGGCAAGAACAGAAATAGCTTTAAAAGCAGGAATAGACTTAGTAATTGAACTTCCATTAATATATAGTATAAGTAGTGCTGAAAATTTTGCTTTTGGAGCCATATCTATTTTAAATGAATTAAAAATAGTTGATTCAATCTGCTTTGGAAGTGAATTAGGTAACATTGAACAACTATTTGAAATAGCAAAAATTTTAGCTGACGAACCTATCAATTTTAAAAAATCTTTAAAAAATAACCTAAAAAAAGGTTTCTCCTATGCAAAAGCCCGTGAAATTGCTTTAAAGGAATATTTCGATAAATCAAATCACAATATAGAAAACATAATTAATAAATCAAACAATATATTAGGTATCGAATATCTTAAATCCTTAATAAAATCAAACAGTAAGATAAAACCCTTTACTATTCAAAGAATAAAAAGTAGCTACAATGATACAAAAATTACATCTAATATAGCAAGTGCAACATCTATACGTTTAAATTTCGACAACCTTGATCTTATCAAAAATGCCATACCTCAATTTACATTTGAAACATTGCTTAGGGAAAAAAACAATGGAAAATGCCCAATAAATTTAAACCTATTTACAGATATATTGTTATACAAACTTAGAAGCATGTCTGAAAGTGAAATCAAAAAAATACATGATGTATCAGAAGGTCTTGAAAACAAGCTTAAAATTGCAGCAGAAGAAGTTTCTAATTTAGAAGATTTAATAAAAATGACTATTAGTAAAAGATATACAAAAACTAGAATACAAAGAATATTGCTTTATATATTACTAAATATTACTAAAGACTTATATTTTCAACAAGTCCAAAAACCTAGATATATAAGAATTCTTGGTGCAAATACTAATGGAAGAAAAATAATAAAAAAATTAAAAGAATCAACAAACCTACCAATAATAATTAATCCTTCAAAAAAAGATAAAGAACTCCTAGATTTAGATATAAAAGCAACAGATATATATTCTTTAGCATATAAGAATGATCAATATAAAATAGCAAAACAAGATTTAAAAATTCCTCCGGTTTTACTCTAATGCATAGTTTAGTTAAACAAAACATAAATATTAAATAAAGCATGTTTAATAACTTAAAAGCCATGATGATTCTATATTTAATATTGTTAATAAGCTTTGTTTTATTGTTCATATACAATAAAAATCTAACAATAAAAATATTTGTAATTTCATTATTAATCTTAATGTTAATATTTCCTCAAAATTCTATTCAAGCTGCAAAAAAAGGAATAAACTTATGGCTATACATAGTTGCTCCTTCCTTATTTCCATTTTTTGTTTTAAACGATATAATAATATCACTAGGAATCCCTGAAAACATATCAAACTTATTTTCTAAAACCTTTAAAAAAATATTTAATACATCCGGTTATGGTGCATATGTTTTCATCATGAGTATATTCACAGGATATCCAACAGGAGCTAAAATTGTAAGTCAATTAATTGAAGAAAAAAAAATTACAAGTTACGAAGGGCAAAAAATTTTAAACTTTGCTAGTACTTCCGGTCCCTTATTTATCATCGGAGCCGTTGGAATAGGAATGTTTAAAAACAAAACAATTGGATATATAATACTTTTTTCTCATATAATAGGCTCAATAATAAATGGCATCATAATAAATAAATTATGTTATCCATCAAATTTATACAATAATAATATAAACCTAAATATAAAAAAAAGAGGTAAAAACCTAACAAATACCATCACAAATTCGCTATATACTATAGGAATTATAGGTGGATATATAATATTCTTCTCTGTAGTTATTGAATTGATAAAAATAACTAATATTTTCAATGTTATAGAGACATGTCTTAGTTTTTTTGTTCCAATAAACTTAGCACAGTCTATTTCACTACTTCTTCAAGGTGTTATAGAAATAACAAATGGATGTAATTTGATAGCTTTATCTAAAATTCCTCTACAACTTAAAATAATAATAACCACTTTTTTAATATCCTTTAGTGGCTTTTCTATTATAATGCAAGTTTATTCAATAACTTCTAGTTCAAATATTAACATAAAAACATATATTTTTTCCAAAACACTTCATGCAATTATATCTTCTACAATTTGCATTATAGTTTTAAAATACATTCCATTAACAAACATTGTAGTAAATTTATTTAACAAATCTTTTAATACAATAAACACTTTTATATTTGCAGAAATCCTATTATTCATTTTGCTATTTCTAAACTTATTAAGTTATAAATTAAAAAAATAATCAATATCCCTTTATTTTTTTTAAAATATCTTCAATTATTTCATCTGGAACTAAATCTTTTATACATCCTCCATACATTGCTACTTGTTTAACTAAGCTTGAGCTTAAAAATGAATATTTACTACTAGTCATCATAAATAAAGTCTCTAATTCATTATTTAATTTATTATTCATCATTGCCATTTGTAACTCATATTCAAAATCAGATACTGCTCTCAATCCCTTTATAATAACTTTTGCTCCTTTTTCCTTAGCATAGTTTACTAATAGCCCTCTAAAACTTTCTACTTCAACATTATAAACATTTTTAGTTACCTTTTTTATAAGTTCTACCCTTTCGCCTATAGTAAAAAGAGGGCTCTTCTTTTCTGGATTTTCTAATACAGCAACTATAACTTTGTCAAATATTTTAGAAGCTCTTAAAATAACATCTAAATGACCATTTGTTATAGGATCAAAACTTCCAGGATAAATAGCGATATTTCCCACTGTATCACTCCTTAATCCAAAATGCAACTTTAGTTCTTCCATATTTTTCAGTTCTATAATTTATAAAGCATCCTATCTTTTCAGGAATAATATCTTTAACATCTAATTCCGAAACAATTAGTGTTTCATCACCAAATATACCTTCTTCAAAAATTAAATTTATTGCCTTTTCAACCATACTTTTTCCATATGGTGGATCTAAAAAAATTATATCATATTTTTTATTTATGCCCTTTAAAATCTTAAATGCATCTCCGTAAAATACTTCACTTTTTTCTTGATAATTCAAAGATTTAACATTATCCACTAAAAAACTATAAGCTAGTCTATCAAGTTCAATAAAAGTACAAAACTTTGCTCCCCTGCTTAATGCTTCTAATCCTAAATTACCAGTTCCTGCAAACATATCTAAAATATAAGAATCGGCAATTTTTTTAGAAATAATATTAAAAATAGATTCCTTAACTCTATCAGACGTAGGCCTTGTATTGAGCCCAGGAGGTGCTTTAATAATTCTACCTTTTGCTTCTCCTGTTATTATTCTCATGTTAATCCTCCTAATTCTTTTAAAATAAAGAAAAGGGAAGAAAATCTTCCCTTTTCTTTATTTTATATCAATTATTATTTTCCTGCAAGACTTCTTTCATAGGCTTCTACCATCTTCTTAACCATATATCCACCAACTGAACCACATTCCTTTGAAGTCATGTTTCCCCAGTATCCTGTTGTTGGAACTTGAACACCTATTTCATTAGCTACTTCATATTTGAATTGTTCAAGACCCTTCTTTGCTTCTGGAACTACTTTTTGATTCTTTGCCATTTTCCTCACCTCCTGTTTGTTTTCTTATTATTAATTTCTCCAGCCTTCGACATAATATACAAGGATTATTTTGGTTTTTTTGGTCTTAAAAAACATACTTAAAATTAATATAAAAAAGGGATATAGAGTTTTCTCTATATCCCTTTTTTATCTATATCATGCTACCACCTTGTTATTTTCTTTGTGCTAAGCTTCTTTCATAAGCTTCTACCATCTTCTTAACCATATATCCACCAACTGCACCACATTCTCTTGAAGTCATGTTTCCCCAATATCCTGTTGGTGGAACTTGAACACCTATTTCATTAGCTACTTCATACTTGAATTGTTCAAGTGCTGCCTCTGCTTCAGGAACAAGTACTCTATTCTTTGATTGAATGTTTATCATATTGTTTCACCTCCTGTTTGTTTTTCTATTATTAATTTAACCTTTATAAATAAATTTATAACAGGAAGTTTTTTCAATATTTAGTTTAAAGAAATCGTATCATCAATATTATCCAATAGCTGATTTACCTTATTATTTAACTTATTATATTCTTCTTGATATAAACTATTTTTCTCAGTTAATTCCTTTGCAAGATCTCGTGTAACTTTTAATATATCAATGTCTTTAAATATATTAGCTATTTTTAATTCAGGTAAACCATGCTGTTTTGTTCCAAAAAATTCTCCTGTTCCTCTAATCATTAAGTCCTTTTCTGCTATTTCAAAACCATTATTAGTTTTTGTCATTATCTTCATTCTTTCAAGTGCTTCGTCCGTCTTTGCATCTGCTATCAAAATACAATAAGATTTAAAATTTCCTCTACCAACTCTTCCTCTTAGCTGATGTAGTTGTGCAAGTCCAAATCTTTCAGCATTTTCTATTACTATTATTGTAGCATTAGGCACATTAACTCCAACTTCAACTACAGTTGTAGAAACTAAAACCTTTATATCATTTTGTTTAAATTTCCTCATTATTTCATCTTTTTCACTAGAAGACATTTTTCCATGCAATATCCCAATAGAGTAACCTTTTAGCAAATCATTTTTTAAGCTTTCTGCCATCTCTATAACTGATTCAGCTTCAAGTTTTTCAGATTCTTCAACCAAAGGACATATTACGTATGCTTGACGTCCCTTATCTAATTCCTTTTTTACAAATTCATAAACTTTTTCTCTCATATTAGGCCTTACAAAATAAGTCTCAACTTTTTGTCTACCAGGAGGTAGTTGATCAATAATAGATATATCCATATCTCCATAGATAAAAAGTGCCAAAGTCCTTGGAATAGGTGTTGCTGTCATAACTAAAACATGAGGATTATATCCTTTATTTACTAAAGCAGCCCTCTGTCTTACGCCAAATCTATGTTGTTCATCAGTAATAACAAGAGCAAGGTTTTTAAATTCAACTTTATCTTGCAAAAGAGCATGTGTACCAACAACTATAGAAATATCTCCTTTAGCAATGCCTTTTAATATATCTTCCTTCTCTTTTCTAGACATACTTCCAACTAGCAAAGCAACTCTTATATTCCAATGTTTTAAAATTTCTGAAATTGTAGCAAAATGTTGTTCAGCCAGTATTTCTGTAGGTGCCATCAATACTCCTTGATAACCATTCATTGCACAATTAAAAAGAGCTATAACCGCTATTATAGTTTTTCCTGAACCAACATCTCCCTGCAACAATCTATTCATGGGCTTATTTTTTTTCATATCAATAAGAATTTCCCTTATAACTCTTCTTTGAGCATCAGTAAGTTCAAAGGGTAATTTTTCTTTTAGTTCCTTCATTTCTTTACATACAGGCATAGCATAAGAAGTAGTATTATTTGAATATTTTTTCTTTAATTCAAATAATCCTAATTGTATTATTAATAATTCTTCAAATTTTAATCTATATTTTGCAGCTTCTAAAATTTCCTTATTAGACGGAAAATGAATATTAATAAGTGCCGTTCTTATATCCAATAAGTTATATATTTTTCTAATGCTTTCTGGAAATATTTCTTCGACCTCTTGATCCAAGTAATTTAAAGCATTTCTTATTATTTTTCTAAAAAGTTTTTGACTTATGTGTTTATTGGTAGAATATATAGGATTTATACCCGGTAATTCCTCATAATCTTTTTCATATTGAGGATCTATCATAATAAGTTTTCCTGATTGTCTTGTAACTTTACCATAGAGAAATACTTTTTCTCCGATTTTAAATACATTTTTTATAAAACTTTGATTAAACCATATACCTGAAATATACCCTGTTTCATTCTTAAATAATACTTTATTTAAAGTCCTTCCTGTTTTGGTTGTCCTAGATGGATAAATTTGTACAACTTCAACTATTAAAGATGCTACCTCATCATTTTTTAATAAATATATAGGCTTAATATTAGTTCTATCTTCATAATCCCTTGGAAAATAGTATATAGCATCTCTGATTGTATATATTCCTAATGAATTTAAATATTTTGCAATTTTAGGTCCAACTCCTTTTAAATACTGTATATCCATAAGGTCACCTCAAATGTACTTTTTATTTAAAAAAGGCATGCTTTAAGCATGCCCTATTCAACAGAAATAATGTAATAATAAATAGGTTGTCCTCCATAGTAAATATTAACTTCTACATGTGAATAACGCTCTTTTACATAGTTTTGAATAATCATGGCATCTTCTTCACTTATTTCACTACCATAAAATATAGAAACAAATTCACTTTGATCATCTATCATACTATCAATCAATCTAAATGTAACTTCATTAATATTTTCCCCTGAATTTATAAGTTTTCCGTTATAAAGCCCAATAAAATCTCCTTCTTTAACTTCAACATTATCAATAACTGTCGTCCTAACCGCAAAAGTTACCTGACCTGTTTTTACTTTTTCTAAAGTTTCAATCATGATTTCCTTATTATCCTCTACGCTAGCTTCAGGATTGAAATTTATCATAGCTGTAATTCCCTGAGGTATGCTCCTTGTAGGAATAACAATAACATTCTTATCAGTTAAGCTTTTAACTTGTTCTGCAGCTAAAATGATATTTTTGTTGTTAGGGAAAATAAATATATTCCTTGCATTTATATTTTTTACAGCTTCAAAAATATCTTGAGTACTTGGATTCATTGTTTGTCCACCTTCAATTACTACATCAACACCTAATTCTTCAAAAATCTGCTTAAATCCTTCTCCATAAGCAATAGATATAAATCCATATTCTTTTTCAACATCATCTACTTTATTTTCAAATTTAATCTCTTCTTGAAGGGTATCACTAGTTATGCTTCTATGCTGTTCCTTCATATTATCAATTTTTATTTTAATAAGTTCACCTAATTTTAATGCTTCTTCTAAAACAAGTCCAGGATTATTGGTATGAATATGGACCTTAATTAATTCATCAGTTCCAACTACTACAACAGAATCTCCATAGCTCAATATTTTTTCTTTAAAAACTTCTGGATCAGCATTTTTTGTTCTTATAAAAAACTCGGTGCAATAAGTAAATTTAATATCTACTGTATCTATGCTATCATATTTTACTTGTTCCTTTTTATCTTCCTTGGAAAGTTTTTCAACTATTTCGCCTGCAAAAAATTTATAAAATCCTAAATAAAGTAAAGTTAATCCCTTTCCTCCTGCATCTACAACTCCTGCTTGTTTTAAAACAGGTAATAATTCAGGTGTCTTATTCAATGAAACATTTGAAAACTCAAATATTTTTTGTAGAAATATTTTAAAATCATCTTCTCTTTTAGCTATTTCAATAGCTTTATCAGCCGTCTCCCTTGCAACAGTTAATATGGTTCCCTCTGTTGGCTTCATTACAGCCTTATATGCAGTCGCTACACCTTCTTTTAGTGCTTGGGCAAAATCCTTTACGGTAATTACTTCTTTTGTTTTCAAATATTTTGCAAAACCTCTCATAAGCTGAGATAATATAACTCCAGAATTTCCCCTAGCTCCCATTAAAGAACCCATTGAAATTGCATCACATACATTTTTAATATTTACATCTTGAAGTTTTTCTAATTCACTGACAGCAGATAATATAGTCGCTGACATATTAGTCCCTGTATCACCATCAGGAACAGGGAAAACATTTAACGCATTAACAGCCTCTTTATTGTTTTCCAATTCGTAAGCTCCATTTATAAACATTTTTTTTAAAAGTTGCCCATCTAAATGCGTTTGTTTCAACGTTTAAACCTCCTTATCTTCAAACTCTAATGTCTTGGACATAAACATTTACCTTAGATACCTTAATTCCTGTAAGATTTTCCAATGTATATCTTACTTTTTGTATAATATTCTCTGCTATTACAGGAATTTTTGTCCCATACTCAACTATTATAAATAAATCAATTATCACCTCATCATTATTGATAATAACCTTAACCCCTTTATTTAATTGATCTTTTTTCAATAATTCCCATATACCATCCGTTGCTCTTTTAGATGCCATTCCTACTACTCCATAACATTCAGTAGTCGCAACACCAGCAAGCTTTGCAATAAGCTCTTCAGAAAACTCAATATATCCTAACTCGTTATATATCTTTACTGACATATTATAACCTCCTCTAAAAGGAATAACTCCTTCATATATAAATAATTTTATATTAATTATTCTATTCCTTCAAGACAAAATCTTATAATCTGTAAAGTAAAAATACTTTACAAAACTTCAAAGACGTTATATAATATTTACTGTAGTTATTCGGTCTTGTATTGCAATACTTTCTAATTTCTGTTAAAATAATATAGGTTGTAAATAAAGTTTTGTTGTTAAATTAAGGAGGTGCTACAATGTCAAGAAGATGCGAAATATGCAATAAAGGTTTAGTTTTTGGTATTCAATATAGTCACTCTCATCGTAGAACAAATAGAACTTGGGCTCCAAATCTTAAAAAGGTAAAAATAATATTAAACGGAGCTCCAAAGAGAGTTTACGTTTGTACAAGATGCTTACGTTCTGGCAAAGTTCAAAGAGCACTATAAAAAAATGTGCTGCAAAGCACATTTTTTTATTGTTATAAGTTAACCAATAAGGGTAGGTTTTAACCTACCCTTATTTATTAAGAAAATACCAAGCTATACAAATCAATCCACAACCTATCATAAGTATCCATATCCAAAATGGAATTACTACTACTAACATCATCCCTACGCCTATTCCTAATATAATAAAAGCAATCAAATCTATTATTTTTATTTTCAACTTACTTTTAAGCATATGCTCACCTAAATTAAATTGCTTTAAAATACTTAAAAACCTTTAATTCATTATATGATACAAACAAAACTTTTGATATCTTTTCATATTTTTTTTAAAACTAAAACTCTTCCTTTTGAAACTTTAATATTGCATCTTTCCTTAGTCATTACATTAGAAATTCCAAGCGCTCTTCCAAAACAAAGGTCAGTATTATTAAGTTCATATTTTAAACCGTTAGAGAACAACCCTTTAGCATCTCCATTAATCGGTAATAATGAAACAATATCTCCTATTTTTCCTTCTATGCTTATATAATCTTTACACAAGTAGATATAAAATTCATCAGTAACTATATATCCAAATACTCCTTTTTCTAAAATAAAGTTTAGCAAGTGTATATTAGCTAGCGTATGATCAATCCTACCTCCTATGCCTCCTATTAAACAAATTTTTTGAGCACCTAACTCAATAGCTTTATTAATGCATAGTTCTGTATCAGTATAATCCTTCTCAACAGGATATTTAATTATTTTTACACCTAATTTTTGATAATAAGATAATATCTTATTATCAACAGAATCAAAATCTCCAATTAAAAAATGAGGAATAATGCCTAAATCATAAGCATAATTTCCTCCACCATCAGCACATAATATAATATCACAATCCTTTAATTCCATTTTTAATAAATTCTCATTATAAAGCCTTCCATAATTAAATATCGCTGCTTTTTTCATTTTACTCACCAATTTCTTTAAACTTCTTTATAGTTTCTGTAACATTCTGAGAATTAAAAATGGCTGAACCTGCAACAATAACATTTGCTCCTGCCTTAACAACATCTTTTAAATTATTTAAATTAATACCTCCATCAACTTCAATGTCAACCTTTAAATTTCTTTCTTTTATAACTTTTTTAATTCTTTCTATTTTTTTCAAAGCTGAAGGTATAAATTTTTGTCCTCCAAATCCTGGATTAACACTCATTATTAACACCATATCAATTTCATCTAAAACATAATCAAAAACTTCTAAAGGAGTAGCAGGATTAATTGCAACACCTACTTTTTTTCCAAAAGATTTTATAAGATTAATAGTTCTATTTAAATGAACACATGCCTCAGCATGAACTGTAATAATATCAGCCCCTGATTTAGCAAATTGCTCTATATATTTATCAGGTTCTGTTATCATCAAATGAACATCAAATACTAAGTTTGATAAAGGTCTGATTGCTTCTACAACAAGTGGACCAATAGTTATATTAGGAACAAAATGACCATCCATTATATCAATATGAACATAGTCTGCTCCTGCATCTTCTATAAGTTTTATTTCTTCTCCTAATTTACTAAAGTTAGCCGAAAGAATAGATGGTGCAAGTTTTATCATCTGTTAGTCCTCCTAGCTTCAAAAATTTCATTTAAAAATTCTAAGTAATTTTCATACCTTGACCTAGCTATATTGCCTAATTCAACATTTTGTATAACCGCACATCCTTTTTCTTTAACATGCAAACAACTTGAAAATTTACATTCTGTAAGATAATCTTTAAACTCTCTAAAATCATACTGTAATTTATGAGGCTCAATAAATGATAAATCCAATACCGAAAAACCTGGTGTATCAACAAGATAACTTTCATCATCAATTCTAATCAATTGAGCATGCCTTGTTGTATGCCTTCCTCTACCAATTTTCTCACTAACACTTCCAGTCTCCATAACAACTTTATCTTGGAGACAATTAAAAAGTGTTGACTTCCCTACACCTGAAGGTCCTGCAAAAACATTAATTTTACCCTTTAAAAAATGTTTTAATTCATCAATACCTTCTTTATTTAAAGCATTAGTTTTTATAACTTTATAACCTGCTTGTGAATATATCTTATTTACTTTTTCGAATGTTCCATCGTTATCTAAATCTGATTTATTAAAACATAATATGCAATCTAGATTATTTTCTTCTACATGAACCAACAATCTATCAAGTAAAGTAAGACTAATATCTGGGTCTTTTAAAGCAAACACAACCACAACTTGATCTACGTTTGCAACTGGAGGTCTTATAAGCTGTGACTTCCTTTCTTTTATCTCTTTTATAACACCTTGTCCTGAACCTAGAACCTCAATTATAACCTTATCTCCAACTAGTGGAACAATATTATCCTTTCTAAATTTTCCTCTTGCTCTACATTCTAAAGTCTGACCATCAGGTAATTCAACATAATAAAATCCTGCAATTCCCTTAACAATTATACCCTCTTGCATAATTCCCTCCTTTATTATTCATCATTGTTATTATTTTCTTGTTCTTGTAAAGAATCATCTAATTTATTTACAACAACATCTATAACTGTTCCTTGTTTAACTTCAACTCCATCAGCTACGCTTTGCATTATGATTTGACCATCCTTATAATTAGGATCATATCCATATTTTACATCTCCACGCTTTAAACCTAAAGATTTTAAAACACTATCAGCTTGACTTAAAGTCATACCAAGTATATTAGGAACTTTTACTATTTTTATTTGAGGCCCTTCACTAATAACTAAATTAATTGCTGTTCCTTCCTTAACGCTGGTTCCATGTTCAGGTGATTGACTGATGATACAACCTTTAGGAATAGTGTCACTATATTGTTTATCAATATTTCCTATAATTAATTTATTATTTCTTATTAATGTTTCAGCAGAAATTAAATCTAACCCCTTCAAATCAGGAACAGATATTAATTTTGGTCCCGAGCTTATTATAACTTTAACCACAGTATTTTCTTTTACAGTCATACCTTGTTCTGGAATTGTAGAAATCACAGTCCCTTCAGGTAAATCACTATTTTGAGTAGAATTAATCTCCATAATCAAGTTGTTTTCAGATAGTATTTTTCTTGCTTGCTCTTGAGACATCCCGATTACATTAGGAACTTTTACATCCTTAACTGCAAAAAACTTATTAAATACATAATATCCAAATACAGCAATTATAATAAAGATTAGTAATGTAGATGCTAATAGCCAGATATTACGTTTTCTTTTAGTTTTTAAACTCATCTTATCTAATTCCTCATTAATACTTTCATGAGGAATAATCCTAGTTTTAGCTATATCCTCATTATTATTATACAAAGATAAATATGGATTTTGCAAAGCCCTATTAATATCTTCTAATAATTCTTTTGCATTTTGATATCTCTTTGTCATATCTTTTTGCATCATCTTAACTACTATGTCATTAACAGCTTGAGGAATATTAGGTTCAAAATGTAATGGCTCTACAACATCATCTTGAATATGTTTTAATGCTATTGTTATAGGACTCTCAGCATCATAAGGTGGTCTTCCTACTAACATTTCATATAATACAACTCCTAAAGAATATATGTCTGTTCTGTGATCACTAAATCCGCCTCGAGCTTGTTCGGGAGATAAATAGTGAACGGACCCCAATACTTTTCCAGTATTAGTTACGGTATTAGCTGTTGAAGCCCTCGCTATTCCAAAATCAGTAACTTTAACAATATTATCTTCTGTAATTAAGATATTATGGGGTTTAATATCTCTATGAACAACTCCGTTTTTATGGGCATGATCTAACGCCAAAGCTATTTGATATGTTATTTTTAAAGCTTCGTCATACTTAATTTTTCCTTTTTCTTTTATATAATCTTTTAATGTTTTTCCCTTAATATATTCCATTACTATATAATTTAAGCCTTCATCTTGCCCTACATCATAAATACTAACTATGTTAGGATGGGATAAACTAGCAGCAGCTAAAGATTCTCTTCTAAACTTTGATACAAAATCAAAATCAGTAGCAAATTCTGGCCTCAAAATTTTAACTGCTACATATCTATTTAACGTAGAATCTTTTGCTCTGTATACTAGAGCCATTCCTCCATCTCCAATTTTTTCTAATAGAATGTATCTATTATTAAGTATCTTGCCGCTAAATTCATTCATCTCCCATCCTCCTTTCTTGCAATAACAACAGAAATGTTATCCGATCCTCCTCTTTCATTAGCTATCTCTATTAAAGTTTCTACTGCATTTTCTTTTTCTTTCTTTACTATTTCAAAAATTTCCTCATTAGTTAAATACGAAGTAAGCCCATCTGTGCAAAGAAGAATTAAATCATCTTTATTAATCTCAACCTCAGTGATATCTATAACAATATTTTCCTCTAAACCAATTGCCCTTGTAATCAAATTTTTTTGTGGATGAGTTTGAGCCTCTAATTCAGTTATTGTCCCATTTTTCACTAATTGTTGAACATAAGAATGATCTTCAGTTAGTTTTTTTATTCCATCATCATTAATTAAATAAGCTCTACTATCTCCTACATGTCCAATATACGCTTTATCCGAAACCATAAGACAACATGTTAATGTTGTTCCCATACCATTTAATTGTTGCATGTTTCTTGATTTTTCAAATACCTCATTATTTGCTTTTAACATAGCATCTCTAAGAAGTTCAGATTTATCTTCATATTCATTATAATGTGTAAATATAAATTCCCTTAAAGCTATGGCTGCCGTTTTACTTGCAACTTCTCCAGCATTATGTCCTCCCATTCCATCTGCAACAGCTATTAAAACATAATTATTAGATTTTAAAGTAACGATATAATCTTCATTTAATTTTCTTGTCTTGCCTATATCAGTTTTGCATTTAATATACACAAAACCACCCCTTAAGTGATATATCTTCTTCTCAACTGTCCACAAGCAGCTTCTATTTCTGTTCCTAATTCCCTCCTAATTGTAACATTAATTCCATTTTTATCTAATATATTTTTGAATACTTCTATCTTGATTTTTTCAGGTCTTTCAAAATTTCTCTCACTTACTGGATTAACTGGAATTATATTAACATGGCATAACAAACCTTTAAGTCTTTTGGCTAATTCCTCGGCATGTTCAATGGAATCATTAATTCCTTTTATTAGAGCATACTCAAATGTAATTCTTCTATTAGTTTTTTCAATATAATATCTACATGCTTCTAGTAAATCTTCAAAGCTATATCTATAAGCAATAGGCATTATTTTTTTTCTTATTTCATCATTAGGAGCATGTAAAGAAATAGCTAAAGTTATTTGTAATTTTAAATCCGCCAACCGTTTTATCTCAGGAACTAGTCCACATGTTGAAATTGTAATATGCCTCATTCCTATATTCAATCCCTCTTTACTGTTAACAATTTGCAAAAACTTTATAACATTATCAAAGTTATCTAATGGTTCACCTGTCCCCATAAGAACTATGTTAGATAACTTTATATTTTGATCTTTTATTATAGTTAATACTTCTCCTAACATTTCGCCCGCAGTCAAATTTCTAAGTTTACCCCCAATAGTAGAAGCACAAAAAATACATCCCATACTACATCCTGCCTGAGTAGAAATACATATTGAGTTCCCATATGAATAACGCATCAAAACTGCTTCAATTAAATTACCATCTAAAAGCTTAAGTAAATACTTTACCGTCCCATCTGATGACTCTTGCTTATCTACTATATCCATATTTTTTATCAAAAAAACTTCCTTTAACTCTTCCCTTAGCTTTTTAGGTAAATCTGTCATTTCTTCAAAATTTTCAATACCTAAGTTTACCCATTTGTAAATTTGCTTAGCCCTAAATTTTTGTTCTCCCATTTGAATTATTGTATCTTCAAGCTCCTTTAACGTCAAATCCCTAATTTGTATCATAACTATCACCACAACCTTTTTAATTTGCATATAAAAAATCCATCAGTATCATGTAAATTAGGATATAATCTTAAATAATAATCACTTTTTATAGATAATTTATCATAAATAAAATTACTTATGTTAACTAATTCAAAATTCTTATTTTCATCCAAAAAATGTTCTATTATATCTTCATTTTCTTCCTTTGTGATTGTACACGTACTGTATACAATTTCTCCACCAACTTTAACATACTTAGAAGCATTATTTAACAACACTGTTTGAACCTTAGTTAAGTCAAAGATGTCTTTTTCTTTTATATTCCACCTAATTTCTGGCTTTTTTCTTAAAAGCCCTAAACCAGAACAAGGTGCATCTAATAATATTTTGTCAAAGCTATCATTTAATTCTTCTATATACACAGTTGCATCTTTTAAAACAGGCTTTATTATATTAATACCAAGCCTTTTAGCATTATCTAAAATTAGATTTATCTTATGTTTATATATATCAAAAGCAACTATTTCTCCTTCATTTTTCATAAGCTGTGCCAAGTGTGTCGTTTTTCCTCCTGGAGCAGCACACATATCTAAAACTTTCTGGCCAGGTAATGGATTTAATACCTTCGATGCCAACATAGAACCTTGATCTTGTATAAAAAAAAGTCCTTCAATGAACTCAGGAACCTTTTCTAAATGTCCAATGTCCTCTAATATCAAACATTCTTCTAAAATACCATCATATACCTTCATGCCTCTATTTAAAAGTTTTTCTCTTAAATTATCCTTTGATATTTTTAAAGTATTAACTCTTATAGTAAGCTTTGGTGGCTGATTATTTGCCATCATTAATTCTTCTAAAAATTCTTGATCAAATAATTTTGTAAAATACCTTACAAGCCATTCTGGATGGGAATATTTAATTGACATAAACTTTATAGGATCACCCTCATTTATTACGTTAAAACTTTCTTTATTTCTTAATATATTTCTTAAAACACCATTAACAAAACCAGATAATTTAGGGAATTTTGCCTTACAAACATCTACAGATTGGTTTACAGCTGCAAAATCTGGTATTTTATCCATAAAAAAAATCTGATAAACAGCTATTCTTATACAATTTAATGCCCATAAGTTAATAGTATCTATATTTCTATTTAAAAAAGATTGAATAAAATAATCTATCCTTAATTTCCATCTAACAGTTCCATATAATACCTCAGTGGCAAAAGCTCTATCAAGAGCAGTTAAATCGTATTTTTTAAAATACTGATTTAATTTAATGTTAGAAAAAGCTTTGTTTTCCTCAATTTCAGTAAGCACTTTAACAACAATAAATCTTGCCTTATCCTTCATATAATCCTCCTAATCTCTATCTCTTGTAATAAATAAAAGTCTCAAAAGCTGAGATATAGCCATTAAAGTTGCAGCTACATAAGTAAGGGCAGCAGCATTTAATACCTTCCTAGCACCTCTAATTTCATCGTCAAACAAAATGCCACTTGCATCAAGTTCAACAAGTGCCCTTGAACTTGCATTAAATTCAACAGGCAAAGTTACTATTTGAAATAATACAACCCCAGTAAAAAGTAAAACTCCAAGTCTTGCAAGCCCCATAGCTCCCATAAATAATCCTAATAAAATCAATATCCATGATAAATTTGAACTTATATTAGCAACAGGAACTAATGAATTTCTAACAATTAAAGGAGTATATCCTACTTGATGCTGTATAGCATGCCCTGCTTCATGGGCTGCAACTCCAATTGAAGCTATTGAATTACCATAATAAACATCCTCAGACAATCTTAATATTCTCTGAGAAGGATCATAATGGTCTGTAAGCCTTCCTGGAATAACAACAATAGGAACATCATAAAGCCCATTTCTATCAAGAATAATTCTTGCTGCCTCAGCTCCTGTCAATCCTCTTAGAGATCTTACTTTAAGATACCTTGAAAAAGTAGCTTGAATTTTAGTTTGGGCATAAAAAGTTAATAAAAGAGCAGGTATTAAAAATACAAAAGTAGGATCATAATAACCAAAATACATAATTATCCTCCTTATTTTAATAGTTTACCTTTTTCTAATTTATGCCCATTCAAATAAGCCTCAACACTCATTCTTTTACCACCAACTTCCTGTAGTTCTGTTATTATTAAAGTTCCTTTTTGGCATGCTACTTCTATTCCATCTTTTGACACATTTAATATCATTCCAGGTTGTTCACACATATTATTATTTCCAATTTTAACTTTCCATATTTTTATCATGTTATTATCATAAAAAGTATAAGCTCCCGGCCAAGGTAAAAGTCCTCTTATTAAGTTATATATCTTCTCATTTTCTTGACTCCAATTAATATGTCCCATTTCTTTATTAAGCATAGGTGCATAACTTGCTAAACTATCATCTTGTTTTTCCGGAGATATTTCTCCTTTTTCAATTTTTTCTAAAGTCTCTAAAAGAAGATCTGCTCCAAGCTCCATAAGCCTATCATGTAGTTCTCCGGCAGTTTCGTCTTCTCTTATATCTATTTCCCTTTTTAATAACATATCTCCTGTATCTAAACCTTCATCCATAAGCATAGTTGTAATACCTGTTTTTTTAAATCCATTTATAATAGCCCAATTGATGGGTGCTGCACCTCTAAGTTGTGGTAAAAGTGAAGCATGAACATTTATACATCCATATTTAGGTAAGGTAAGTACATCTTTAGGCAATATCTGCCCATAAGCAACAACAACAATAACATCTGGGTTAAAACCTTTTATTATGTTTATAACTTCCTGATTATTTTTTAATCTTTCAGGTTGGTAAACAGGAATATTATATTTTATTGCAACTTCCTTTACAGGAGTAAATTGAACCTTTTGTCCTCTTCCCCTTGGTTTGTCTGGCTGAGTAAATACAGCAACTACATGATGTTTATCAATAAGCTTTTGTAAAGTAGGAACAGCAAAATCTGGTGTTCCCATAAATATTACTTTCATTTCATCACCTCTTGTGTCTCTAATCTGTCAATGTATAAAACACCATTCAAATGATCTATCTCATGACATAAAGCCCTTGCAAAAAAATCTTGAGCTTCAATAATAACTTCTTCTCCTTTTTCATTTAAAGCCTTAACCTTAATCTTTTTTGGTCTTTTAACAAATCCACTTCTATTTGGAATGCTAAGACATGCTTCTTCATCAACTTGTTCTCCCTCTTCATAAACTATCTCAGGATTAATTAGTTTATATAACCCTTCACCAATATCTACTACTATAACTCTTTTTAATATTCCTACTTGAGGAGCTGCAAGTCCTACCCCATTTGCTTCATACATAGTATCCACCATATCTTCAATTAAGGTTAAAATTCTTTGATCTATTTTTTCAACAGGTTTACTTATTTTTCTTAATACTTCATCACCTAATGTTCTTATTTTTCTAATTGCCATAAAAATCCCTCCTAATCATAACATACTTACCGGGTTAATATCCATCGTAAAAGAAACATTACTACTACTTAATAAATTATACACCATTTGATATATATCAGCATAATATTCTTTTACATTACCCTTAATAATAAAATTCCACCTAAAAACATTCTTAATTTTTGAAATATAACATGGTGAAGGCCCTAAAAATTCTATGTCCTTACTTTTAATATTATTAAAATGCTGAGCTAGTTCATGGGATTTTTTAATAAGCTCATGTTCATTTTGAGACGTTAATAGCAAATACAGTATATCTGTAAAAGGAGGATTATTCATCAATTGTCTCATTTTTATTTCATATTCATAAAAACTTTTGTAATCATGAAAACTTGCAAATTGAATAACTGGATTTTCAGGTTCATAAGTTTGAATAATAACTTTTCCTAATTTTTCCCCTCTTCCTGCTCTACCTGCAACTTGAGAAATCAATTGAAAGGCTCTTTCCGCAGCTTTATAATCAGGTAAATTAAGGATAGTATCTATTGTTATTATTCCAACAAGAGTTACATTTTTAAAATCCATTCCTTTTGCTATCATTTGTGTTCCAATAAGAATATCCGCATCTCCATTTTTGAAAGCCCTATATATATCCTCATGAGCTCCTTTATACCTTGTAGTATCCATATCCATTCTCAATACGCGTGCTTTGGGAAAATATTTTTTTATTTCAGTTTCAACTTTTTCTGTCCCCGCACCAAAATACTTAATATACTGACTTTTACATTTTGGACACTTACTTGGTATTATATAATTTTTACCACAATAATGACAACTTAAAGAATTATTATAATAATGGTAAGTCAAAGTAATATCACAATCTAAACACTTTGCAACATAACCACAAGCTCTACATGATACAAAAGTAGAATGTCCCCTTCTGTTAATAAATAAAATAATCTGATTTTTTTGTTCTAAATTTAAAGCTATTTCCTCTAGTAAAATTTGGCTAAATACACTTCTGTTTCCTTTTTTAAGTTCACTCCTCATATCAACAATATTTACTTGTGGTAAAACTCCTTTATTAGCCCTTTTATGTATTTCAACTAAATTATATTCACCATTTTTAGCTTTAAAATAACTTTCTATAGAAGGAGTTGCTGAACCGAGTATCAACAAACCATCAACGCCTTCCAATCTGAGCTTTGCTATATCACGTGCATCGTATTTAGGAGTAATTTCTGATTTATAAGTGTGTTCATGTTCTTCATCAATAATTATTAACTTTAGATTTTTAACAGGAGAAAATACAGCAGAGCGAGCCCCTATTACAATTTGGGCTTGACCTTTATATATCCTTCTCCACTCATCATATCTCTCTCCATCAGATAATTTGCTATGAAGTACAGCTATTTTATCCCCAAATCTTCCTTTAAACCTTTCCACAGTTTGAGGAGTTAGAGAAATTTCAGGAATCAAAACAATGGCTCCATAACCTTCTAATAAAAATTTTTCAATTAGATTAATATATATTTCTGTTTTACCAGAACCTGTAACTCCAAAAAGTAGTGTTACTCTTTTACCATTTCTATAAGCATTTAAAATATTATCTATAGCATTTTCTTGCTCTTGGTTAAGCACAACTTTTTCATAAACGTAATTATCCTTTATAGGATTTCTATAAACTTCCACATATTCTTTTAAGATTAAACCTTTGTTTAAAAGTGCTTTTAAAGTAGAAGAACTTACATTTAAAGTATCAACTAACTCTTTTAGTAAAACAAATTCTTGTCTTTTTAATAAAATCTCTAATACCGAAATTTGTTTTTCTAATCTTTTGTTTTGTTTATTTTTTTCTATAAACTCCCTAACAATAAACTCATCTGTGACTTTAATCACTATTTCCTTTTTAGGTTTTACAACTCTATTTAAAACTTCCTTTATGTCAATAATACCTTTTTTATATAACTTAATAAGTTGAGTCTTTTTTATTTTTTTATTAATAAGCTTTTCAAGCTTTTCTAACTGTATATAATCATTTTTTAAATAATTTAAAAAATCATATTTATTAGTATAAGCCTCATCAAAATTTAACCTTTTTATTAATACCGTTCTTTTTAAGTTAGAAAAAGGAAAAAACAACTTAATAGCATCATAATAAGAACATAAATAAATATCACTAATTTGCTTAGCTAAATCTAAAGTACTGCTATCAATCATAATATCCTCATCTAAAATATCGTGAATATATTTTAAATTTTCGCCTTCAGAATATTCTTTAATATCTACTACAATACCTTCTATTAATTTATTCCCTAATCCAAAAGGGACTATCACCCTCATCCCTACTTTTATAATATCTTCCATATCCTCAGAAATCAGATAGTCAAATTTTTTATCTAGATCTTTAACACTTGTATTTATTACAACAGAGGCAATTTTCAAATTTAACCCTCCTAAAAGAATAAAAAAGCGCCTTAGCGCTTAAGTTTTATTTCCAAAATATAATTTAAGATAATATCTGCTAATTCCTGTTTTAACATATTGGGAAGTTGAATTAATTGTCCATCTTTTTTGATTATCTTAACAGTATTAGTATCATAATTAAATCCAGAATTTTCTTGGGTTATATCATTAGCTATTATCATATCCAAATTTTTATTCATTAATTTTAATTTTGCATTTTGTATAAGATCGTTAGTTTCTGCTGCAAAACCTACTAGTATCTGATTAGTTTTTGTTTTTCCCATCTCGAGCAGTATATCTTTATTCTTTATTAATTTTATTCCAAAACTATCTTCAGATTTTTTTATCTTAGTATTGCTAACATTCTCTACTCTATAATCTGCAACCGCAGCAGCTTTAATAGCAATATCAACTTTTGGAAAATATTTCATAACCTCATCATACATTTCTTGCGCCGTCTTTACCTTTATAACTTTAACACCAACAGGGGGCATAATATCAGTAGGACCTGTTATTAAAATTACTTCTGCTCCCCTGTTTCTTGCTGCTCTAGCTATGGAATATCCCATTTTCCCTGAAGAATGATTTGAAATAAACCTTACAGGATCAATATCCTCAACTGTTGGACCTGCAGTTACAAGAACCTTTTTTCCAGCATAATCTTTATTTTTACAAAGAAGCATGTCTATATAATCAACAATAACATCGACTTCAGCTAATTTCCCTTTTCCTACATAACCACAAGCAAGTCTTCCTTCTATAGGCTCAATAATATGATATCCATATTGTTTTAAAATAGATATATTCCTTTGAAGTATTGGATTTTCATACATATTAACATTCATAGCAGGAGCAATCAAAACAGGAGCTTTTGTAGCCATAACAGTGGTTGTAAGCATATCATCTGCAATTCCATTAGCTATTTTACCAATAACATTAGCAGTTGCAGGAACAATTGCAAAAACATCTGCTTTGTCTGCTAAAGAAATATGTTGAATTTCCCATGTTTTAGGCTCCGCAAACATATCAACAACAACAGGATTTTGACTTAAAGATTGAAAACTTAAAGGTGTAACAAATTTAGTAGCCGATTCAGTCATAATGACATGAACATCAATATTTTTCTTTTTAAGCTTACTAACTAGATCAAGGGCCTTATAAGCAGCTATACCTCCCGTAACACCCAAAACAACAGTTTTTGACATATCAACACCTCAACATTACTTGATTCCAGACTTAACTGCATGATATTTAATCTTTCCATTATTTATTTCATGAATAGCAATAGTAACAGGTTGATTTGAGTCTACTTTAACTAAAGGTTGTGCGCCACCAACTAACTGTCTAGCCCTTTTAGCCGTAACTACAACTAAAGAATATCTATTATCTATCTTCTCAAGCAAAGACATTATAGGTGGATTTATCATTGAACTTTCTTTAGCTAAATTCATTCATCATCCCTCCTGATTAAAACATACTGTATCCATGACTCTACTACATCTGCATTTCTCAGCAATAATTATACATTCTATCTTTTTAACAGCTTCCTCTACATAATCATTAACAACTGCATAATCATAATTTGACATATATTTAATTTCTTCAAAAGCGGAATTAAATCTTGTTTTCAAGGAATCCTCTGTTTCAGAACCTCGCTTAATAATTCTATTTTTTAACTCCTCCATAGATGGTGGTAAAATAAATATAAACACCCCATCAGGATACTTTTCTTTTACCATTAATGCCCCTTGTATATCTATCTCCAATATTACATCATTTCCTTTGTTTAATTCCTCTTCAACATAAGATTTTGGCGTTCCATAGTAATTCCCATAAACAATAGCATATTCTAAAAACTCATTTTTTCGTATCATGTCTTCAAACTGTTCTTTGGAAACAAAATAATAATTAACCCCCTCTTTTTCACCTTCTCTAGGCGCCCTTGTTGTGCATGAAACAGATAATTTTAAATCTTTATTCTTTTGCAATAAAGCTTTGCATATTGTTCCTTTACCTGCACCTGATGGACCTGAAATTACTATTAGCAACCCCCGCTTTCTCATCCTATACTCCTTTCTTTTATTTATTCTTCATTATTTTCTTCGGTATCTTCTATATTTTCTTCAACATCCTTTGACATCAATCTATGAGCTACAGTTTCTGGTTGAACTGCAGATAAAATTATATGATCACTATCAGTAATAATTACTGCTCTAGTCCTTCTTCCATATGTTGCGTCAATTAACATTCCTCTATCTCTTGCTTCTTGTATTATTCTTTTTATTGGTGCAGACTCTGGACTAACTATTGCAACTAATCTATTTGCTGAAACTATATTGCCAAAACCAATATTTATAAGTTTTATTCCCATATTTTAACCTCCCAAATTATTCAATATTTTGCACTTGTTCTCTTATTTTTTCAAGCTCACTTTTTATATCTATAACTAAATTAGATATTATCAAATCATTTGCTTTAGACCCTATAGTGTTTGTTTCCCTGTTCATCTCCTGCAATAAAAAGTCAAGTTTTCTACCTACAGCTTCTTCACTTTCAAGAGTATTTTTAAGCTGTTCTATATGACTTTTTAAACGGATTATTTCTTCATTTATATTAACTTTATCAGCAAAAAAAGCTACTTCATTTAATAATCTAGCTTCATCCACTTCAACATCCTTTAAAAACTCACTTATTCGTTCCCTTATTTTTTCCCTGTATTCTTCAACCACCATAGGACTTCTATGTTCTATTTCAGTTACTTTTTGACTTATTATGTTGCACTTTTCTAATATATCTTGTTTTAATTTTAAACCTTCTCTTATTCTCATGTCAATAAAAACACTTAGAGCTTGATCTAATGCTTTTTTTATTGTTTTCCATACACTTTCGTAATCCTCTTCATTTTTTTCAACAATTATTATATCCGAAAACTTTGTAAAAAGAGATAAGCCTATTTCTTCCGATAAATTGAATTTTTCCTTCAATTGCATAAATATATTATAGTAGTATTGAGCTACTTGCTCATCTAAAGAAATCTTTATATCATTATCTCCAAACTTTTCTTGACTTATGAATACATCTACTTTGCCTCTTGAGATTTTTGAAGATATGTACTTTCTAATATCATCTTCTAAAGCTAAAAGATGTTTTGGAAGACGTATGTTAACATCTAAATACCTATTATTCACAGATTTTAATTCTATAACAAATTTTCGGTTATTTTCCTCAACTTCTCCTCTTCCATATGCTGTCATACTCTTAATCATAATATTCACCTACCGCCTTAATATAATAATACATTACATTCTTCCTAATTATACATAATAATATATCTTTTTTTCAAGGTCAAATTTAAATTGATAGGCATGCACAAGCATGCCATATCATAAAACTCCACAAATTTTATCTATTGCTAACTTTAGTTTATCAAAATCTGCAGTTAATGAAAGCCTACAAAATTTCTCTCCTGCTTTACCAAAAGCTTCTCCTGGAGTTAACATAACATGTGCCCTATTTAAAACAAACTCACAAAATTGCTGTGAAGAAAAATCATTAGGAACTTTAAACCATACATAAAATGTTCCTTTACTATTATATACTTCTATTTGCTTTTGATTCAATAGAGAGCTAACTAATTTTCTTCTTACATTATAAATGTCATTCATACTTTTAATAAAATTATCTCCCTCTCTTAAAGCACATGCACCTGCTAATTGAATAGGAATAAATTGTCCCGAATCCATATTTGATTTAATAATTAAAAGCCTTTTTATAATTTCTCTATTTCCTACAATATATCCTATTCTCCAGCCTGTCATATTAAAATTTTTAGACAAGCTTCCTATTTCAGCTGCTATCTTTTTAGCATCTTTAGCTTGTAATAAGCTTATCTTATATTTATCATCACAAATAATATTAGAATATGCTGCATCATTAATAATAATTATATCATTCTTTATCCCGTATTCTATTAATTCATTATAAAAATCTAAATTCGCACATGCTCCGGTTGGATTATTAGGATAATTTACTATAAATAATTTAGCTTTTCTACAGACTTCCGGGCATATTTTACTAATATTTGGTAAATAATCTTCTTTATCTGAAAGATAAACCTTATATGGAATACCACCAGCAATAATAGTTGCAAAGTTATAGACCGGATAAGAAGGCTCCGGAATCAAACAATAATCTCCCGGATCTATAAGTGCTAAAAAAATATGAGCTAATCCTTCTTTAGCTCCTATAAGAACTCCTACTTCATTTTCATAATCTAGCTCTACTCCAAAATGTCTTTTATAAAAATTTGCAACTTCTATTTTGAATTCCTTAACACCGCTATAGGAAGGATATTTATAATAATTTTCAATATTTAAATTTCTTATAAGTTCTTCTTTTATAAAATCAGGAGTTCTAATATCAGGATCGCCTATACTTAAATCTATTACTTCTATATTGTTTTTGCATAATTTATTTTTTTGTTCCTCTAATCTTGAAAATATATATTTTGGTATTTGTAAAATTCTATTAGAGAGTTTCAAAATAATCCCCCCAAAGCTTGTTAATATATAATATTATTGGGGGAAAAGTAATGTTACAAAACAAAATTACCTTCACATATAAATTCTGCAGGACCTTCCATATACACATCATCAATGTATTCAATTTTAAGTTTTCCAAAAGCAAGTTCAACATCAACTAAATTATATGTTAATCCATTTAAATAACACGTAACAACAGAAGCACAAGCCCCAGTTCCACATGCCAATGTCAATCCTGCTCCTCTTTCCCAAGTCCTTACTTTAATTCTTTTATTATCCAGAACTTTAACAAAATTTACATTTGTCCTATGGGGAAATATATCTAATTTTTCAATTTTAGGACCGTAAAATAATATTTCATCTTCATCAATTTCATTAACATAGATGACAGTATGAGGAACTCCCATTAAAATAGTAGAAGCTTTAAAAACTTTATTATCAATTTTTATATCATAATTTAAGTTATTTAAATTTGAATTATATATAGAAGATACTTTATCTATTACCGGTTTACCCATATTTATCCTAACTGTATCAACTTTAGAATCAATGATTCTCAATTCAGCTTTCAGCACACCTGCTAAAGTTTCTACATCCATTATATTTTTAAGAACTATCTTTTTTTCATATACATACTTAGCAAAACATCTTATACCATTACCACACATTTCTGCTTGGCTTCCATCACTATTAAAAATAAGCATTTTTATATCAGCTTTATCAGACTTTTCTATAACTAAAAGCCCATCTGCCCCTATTCCAAAATGTCTATTACACACCTTTGCTGCAATTTTTGAATAATCTAAATAATTTCCTTCCAAATTTTCTATTACTATAAAATCATTTCCTAAACCATGCATTTTAGCAAAATACATATAATATACCTCCTTTTACATTTACTATTATAATGTTATAATCAATTAAAGATTATAAATAAGGGGGAATAAATATGCCAATGGACGGAATATTTATAAAAGCAATAGTTCAAAATCTATCTGACATAATAGGTTCAAAATTAGATAAAATATATCAACCCTCTAAAGATGATATAATAATTCATGTAAGAAAAAACAAAAACAACTACAAATTACTATTATCATGTAATCCATCATATCCAAGAATTCAAATTACTAATATAAGTCGAAACAATCCTGATGTTGCCCCAAACTTTGTTATGGTTCTCAGAAAACATATTCTAAATTCAAAAATTATTGAAATAAATCAATTAAATTTCGATAGAATTGTAAAAATAAAATTAGAAGGTAAAGATGAATTAGGTTATTCTAATTACTATTATCTTATCATAGAAATAATGGGAAAACATAGTAACATAATACTCCTAAACGATCAAAATATAATAGTAGATGCTATAAAACATTTAAGCACTGACATTAATAGATATAGAGTTGTTTTACCAGGTGCAAACTATATTCTCCCTCCTACTAACAATAGGATAAATCCTTTAAGCATAACAAATGAAACATTTAATGAATTACTTTCTAAAAACACAAATAAAAAAGTATCAAATTTCTTTTTAGAAAATTTCCTTGGATTAAGCAAAGTTTTTATAAAACAAGTTTGCGATAAATATGAAAACTTAAATATAAATGAACTTAATGAAAATGATATATTAACTATAAAAAACAATTTTTTTTATTACCTAAGTAAAATAAAAAGTAATGATTTTAATTTCTTCTTATATCGCGATAACAATAACAAATTAATAGATTATTATGTTTTTGACATAGATGATTATAAAAATTATAAAAAAGAAAAATTTTCTTCTCCTTTCGAACTTCTTGATGTATATTATAGTGAAAAAGACTTTCAAGATTTAATAAAACAAAAATATAATGATCTTATAAAAATAGTAAAAGGATTTATCGAAAAAAACAACAAAAAAATAGAACAATACATAAACAAAATAAATGAATGCAAAAATTACGAAGTTTATAAAATATATGCTGATATATTAATGGCAAATCAATATAACATAAAACCCAATCTAGAAAAAATAATTCTTCCAAATTTTTATGATCCAGATTATACTCCAATTGAAATACCATTAGATGTTAATTTAAATATTATAGAAAACGCTCAAAAATATTATAAAAAATACTCTAAAGAAAAAAATACAGTAGAAACTTTAACTAAACAATTAGAAGAAGCTAAAATAGAAAAGGAATATCTGGAAGGAATCTTGTTTAGTATAGAAAAAGCCACAGATTTTGAAACCCTAGAAGAAATAAAAAAAGAACTCATTTCAATAGGATATCTTAAACAAAAAAATGAGAGCAAAAAGGAAATAAAATCTAAACCCCACCATTATATTTCTAGCGATGGATATGACATCTATGTAGGCAAAAATAACATTCAAAACGATTATTTAACATTAAAATTTGCTAAAGAAAACGATATATGGCTTCATACAAAAAATATTCCTGGTTCTCATGTTATAATTAAAAGCAAAAATGGTAAAGTCAGTGATACTGCTTTAATTGAAGCTGCATATCTTGCAGCATATTATAGTAAAGCACGAGAATCTACTAATGTTCCTGTTGATTACACTGAAAGAAAAAATGTTAAAAAACCCTCCGGCTCTAAACCAGGAATGGTTATATATTACACCAATAAAACAATATTTGTAACACCTAACGAAGAAAAAATAAAAAACATCCAAAAAATAGATTAAGAGGTTGTAATCATAATACAACCTCTTATTTACTTTTTGCAATTTCTATATTAATCCTTTTACCCTTTATTGTATTATACTTCATTATTTCTAAAACCTCTTTTGCATATTCGGCTGGAACTTCTACAAAAGAAAATTTATCATATATATCTATTCTTCCTATCAAGTCTCCTGGCAACTTAACTTTATCTGCTATTGCGCCAACAATATCTTTGGGACTAATTTTATGATTCTTTCCAATATTAATAAATAATCTTACCATACCCGATTCAAAATCTATTTTATTATCATCTATATCTTCAAACTTTTTATCTTGATTTATAATTATCTTTAACAAAGCTGCTGCAACATCTAAGGACGTATACTCTTCATTTATTATTCTTTCTATAATATCAACATATCTTTCAAGGTTATCTTCATTTATTATTCTTTTTAACTTATCTATTATTAAGCTTGCTTTGCTTTCTTCAACATCATGAATAGTAGGTATTTTCTCAAGTTTTATCTTTGTTTTAGTATACTTTTGTATGTCTCTTAATTTATATATTTCTTTACCAGAAACAAAAGTAAATGCTCTTCCATATCTTCCTGCTCTTCCTGTTCTCCCTATCCTATGCACATAATATTCTTCATCTTGTGGAACATCAAAATTAAATACAACATCTATATTTTCAACATCAATTCCTCTAGCAGCAACATCAGTAGCAACTAATACATCTATTTGACCTGTTCTAAATTTTAACATAATCTTATCTCTTTGAGGCTGTTTCATATCACCATGAAGAGCACCTGCATTATAACCTCTTGCCTGAAGACTTGCTACAACTTCATCAACCTTCTTTTTAGTATTGCAAAACACCAAAGCTAAGTTAGGATTATAAATATCTAAAAGCCTAGAAAGAACCTCAATTTTATCTTTTTCCTTTACCTCAAAATAATACTGTTCAATAGTTGGAACTGTTAACTCTTTATGAACTACCTTTATATACTCAGGATTTTTTAAATACTTCTTTGCTAAATCCAATATAGGTGCAGGCATTGTAGCCGAAAACAACAAAGTTTGTTTATCCTTTGGAGTTTTTTGTAATATGTACTCTATATCTTCAATAAATCCCATGTTGAGCATCTCATCTGCTTCATCTAAAATAAACATCTTTACATCATCGAGTTTTAAAGTTCCCCTATTAATATGATCAATAATTCTACCAGGAGTTCCAATAATTATATGTGCTCCATTTTTTAGAGCTTTAATTTGCCTTTCTATCGACTGTCCTCCATATATAGGAAGTATATTTAAATGTTTTATATATCTTGATAATTTTTTTAACTCCTCTGCCACTTGAATAGCAAGTTCTCTTGTAGGACATAAAATTACAGATTGTATTTTATTTATATTGGTATCTATAATTTGTATAGCAGGAATTCCAAAGGCAGCAGTTTTACCAGTTCCTGTTTGAGCTTGCCCTATTATATCTTTACCTTGTAAAACAACAGGAATTGCCTTTGATTGAATAGGAGTTGCTTCTTCAAAGCCTAAATCTTCAATTGCTTTTAAAATCTCCTTAGATAAATTTAATTCTTTAAAACTTAATTTTTCCATATTCTCACCTCATTTATTATTATGCAAAAAAATTGTGCCGGTTAAACCGGCACAAAAATTATATTTTATTAAACTAAGTGCCATTTATTTTTCCAAAATTATAACCTTATCTACACCATCAGTTTCAGTTAACTTAACTTCTATTATTTCATTTAACGAAGTTGGAACATTTTTACCAACATAGTCGGGTCTTATTGGCAATTCCCTATGACCTCTATCAATTAAAACAGCAAGCTGTATTAACTTTGGCCTTCCAATATCCATAACGGCATCTAATGCTGCCCTTACTGTTCGTCCTGTAAAAATAACATCATCTACTAATATTACTTTTTTACCTTTTATATCAAAATCCAACTTATTAATCCCAACCTTAGGTTCGTCGTATTTTTCTGTTAAATCATCTCTATATAAAGATATATCTATTTGTCCTACTAATACCTTTTGTCCTTCAAACATTTCAACATAATTAGCAATTCTTTTTGCTAATGGAACACCTCTTGTCTTAATACCCAATAAAACTATATCATCTACTCCTTTATTTTTTTCTATAATTTCATGAGAAATTCTTTTTAATGCTCTTGTAATACTATTTTCATCTAAAAGAACAGCCTTCTCCCTCACTTTATCACCCCTAACATTGTAAATGCTTCTTTATACAATAACATATATTTTTATTAACCTCAAGACATTTTTCTTAATTTTTCAATAAGCTCCTCAAAGTAATCAGGAAGTGGCGAAGAAAATTCCATGTATTTACCTGTTCTAGGATGTATAAAACCCAAAACTTTAGCATGAAGGGCTTGACCCTTTAAGTTAAATTTTTGTTTTTTATATCCATAAACAGGATCCCCAACTAAAGGATGCCCTATTGAAGCCATATGAACTCTTATTTGATGAGTTCTCCCTGTTTCTAACCTTGCCTCAATTAAAGTGTTTTCTTTAAATCTCTCAAGCACCTTAAAATGCGTAACAGCTCTTTTACCATTCTCCACTATAGCCATTTTTTTTCTGTGAACAGGATGCCTTCCTATAGGCTTATCTATTGTTCCTGTATCCTGCTTTATTATGCCTTCAGTTAAAGCTATGTATATTCTCTTTACAGTATGCTCTTTTATTTGCTCTGCTAGATGCTGATGAGCATAGTCATTTTTAGCAACAACAAGAACCCCTGAAGTATCCTTGTCTATTCTATGAACAATTCCTGGCCTTATTACTCCATTTATACTTGAAAGAGTTTTACATTTCTTTAATAATGCATTAACCAAAGTTCCTGTATAATTTCCTGCAGCTGGATGAACAACCATACCTTGAGGCTTATTAACAACAACTATATCATCATCCTCATAAAGTATTTCAATTTCAATATCTTCTGCAACAATTTCTAATTTAACAGGATCTGGTATTTCAACAGTTATTTGATCATTAGATTTAATTTTATAGTTACTTTTTGTTACATTACCATTAACTTTTATTTTTTCTTCTTCAATAAGTTTTTGAATTCTTGAACGAGACATATCTTCTATAATTTCACTTAAATACACATCAATTCTTTTTCCTGCATTAATATCCTCTACTAAAAATGTTCTTACCTCTGCCATAGCATCACTCCATTATTCCTTAATAAAAATCATCGAAATTCCAAGTAAAATAGACCCTAAAACTACAGATATATCAGCAACATTAAATACAGGCCAATCAAAAATATCTTTTATATAAAAGTGAATAAAATCAATAACATAACCTCTAAAAATCCTATCTATTAAATTTCCAATAGCCCCTGAAATAATAAGTATTAAACTTACCCTATACCACTTATTTAAATTTCTATTAACAACCAAATAATAAAACATATAGCAAACTGCAAATATAGTAAATCCTACTAAAAAAAACTTCTTTTCTTTTAGTATTCCAAAAGCAGCTCCTCTGTTTTCAACGTATGTAAGTTCTAAATAATTTTGAACTAATGTTAATTCTTTTCCTGAAGAAAACTTTATTTTAGCTAAATATTTAGTTAAATGATCAATAAATATTATTAAAGCAATATAAAACAGTTGCATAAAATCCCCCATTTCTAAGTTAGCTATTTAAATAATAAAATAAGACTTGCATTAATGCAAGTCCCAGACTGTTGACAAAGTATAATTTTTTAAAGAGAATCCATCGCAAAAAAGGATTCTCTTTTTTTATGTCGAAATATAATAATATACGAAGTAATAAAGGAGGATAAGTATGCTAACAATCAACAAAGATAAAACTCGTAGAGAACAAGTAGAATTTATCTCTGTTGATCAATTGGTTCCAGAAGATCATTTAGTTAGAAAAATAGAAAAAGTTATCAATTTTGATTTTATATATGATCTTGTAAAGGACATGTATTGCTTAGATAATGGAAGACCAAGCATAGATCCTGTTGTATTAATTAAAATAGTTTTAATTCAATATATGTTTGGTATAAAATCTATGCGTCAAACAATAAAAGAAATAGAAACAAATGTTGCATACAGATGGTTTTTAGGATTTGGTCTTACTGACAACATTCCCCACTTTAGCACATTTAGCAAGAATTATGAGCGTAGGTTCAAAGGAACAGATTTGTTTGAAAAAATATTTAAGAAAGTATTACAACAAGCAATTGAATATGGATTAGTAAATATAGATGCTGTATTTATAGATTCAACCCACATCAAAGCAAATGCTAACAAGAAAAAATATGAGAAGGTATTTATAGAAGAGCAAACAAAAACATACAAGGAAGCATTAGAAAAAGAAATAAACGAAGATAGAGAAAATCATGGGTTAAAGCCATTGGATTTTGAAAATGAAAATGTAAAAATGAAAGAAGTAAAGAGGAGCACAACAGATCCA